>Ga0255338_1002970_pt1 | contig 22111 bp, 21 predicted proteins | sample MeOH1_35cm_T4_19_FD_203715 | JGI IMG/M metagenome (GOLD analysis project Ga0255338, IMG submission 203715) | Sandy soil microbial communities from University of British Columbia, Vancouver, Canada - MeOH1_35cm_T4_195 | ecosystem: Engineered > Artificial ecosystem > Sand microcosm > Unclassified ...
CCATGCGCAAATGGAATAACCGGGTCATCATTGTTTTGGGTATCCTGTTTGCCCTGAACGTACCCGGCAAATTGATCGAAGTGGTGAAGTTCCTGTCAACTGCAGCACCAACACCTCCTCCGCCAGTTAACGGGCCTCCACCCGATTTCGAAGCGGTAGGCAAAGCCTATTTTACCCTGATGCAACAACCGTACTGGTGGCCCTTATTCAAAGCCAACCTGCTCAACTTCCCCGATAAATTCAAATTTCAGCTCGATAGCGGCCGCATTTTTGTCACATTCGGCTTTTTTCTGCTGGGTATGTATACTGGCCGCAAGAACTGGTTCGAAAACCCGGATAGCTCACGGCCGGTATTTACAAAGATCCTCCGTACCTGCGGCTGGCTGGGTTTGGGTTGTTTACTGGCTGGACTGAGCCTGATTGCCGCCAATACCTTCCTGAAACTGGGTTGGGAGCAGAAACCGGTCATGGGCTTCATTTTCAGCATCTTTTATGATACCCTGAGCGCTTCGCTGGTTTGTTTCTATGTTTCCGGCATCAGTCTGCTTTTATACAGGCCCCGATGGCAAAAACGGCTCTACCCGCTGGCATCGGTGGGTAAAATGGCGCTCAGTTGTTATCTCACCCAGACCCTGCTGGGTTTAGGGTTGTATTATGGTGTAGGACTGGGCCTCGTGGGCCAAACCACCCCCTGGCTGAACTGGCTGATTGCCCTGGCTTTTTTTGTGGTGCAGGTAATTCTATGTAAATGGTGGCTGAAAAACTTCCGGTACGGGCCTTTTGAATGGTTCTGGCGCTCGGCCACTTTTTTCCAATGGTACCCGCTGAAGCGGAAATAGCTGCCCCCTTGTCAGGTTTTAACTGTTGCAACGTCATTAGTCACAGTGGTGGAAAAGTCAAAACAGCATAAACCGGGGTTTGGATTTATATTTGACATCCTTCGATCATCAGAGACAATCATAAACAATTTAAACTTTAGACAAATGGCTTTAGAATTAACAGACGCAAATTTCCAGGCAACCGTACTGGACAGCGATAAACTGACATTGGTAGATTTCTGGGCAGAATGGTGTGGCCCTTGCCGTGCTATCGGACCCGTTATTGAAGAACTGGCCAAAGAATACGATGGTAAAGTAAACGTGGGCAAAGTAAATGTTGACCATAACCCGAACCTGAGTGTGAATTACGGTATCACTTCCATCCCCGCTATCCTCTTCATCAAAGGCGGACAGATCGTAGACAAACAGATCGGCGCCGTACCGAAATCAGTATTGGATAAAAAGATCCAGGCACATATTTAAGTTGTGCTGATATATTTGAAAAGAGCCCGGGTTTCGGGCTCTTTTTTTTGAACAGATGAACAGAGGAACAAGGAACAGATGAAGACTAAGGCCGATGAGCAGTATGTCGAATTCGTTTCTTATCATCTGAAAGTTGCGGTACTTTATCCTCCGTTCATCTGTTCATCTGTTCCTTGTTCCTCTGTTCGTCTGTTCCCTTCTCATCTGTACGTCTGTTCGATTTTTCCTATCTTCCAGCCCGATTTGCTCAACTAAAACAACTTGTCTATGAATATCAAGGCGCGCCTGATACTGATGAATTTTTTGGAGTTCTTTGTATGGGGCTCCTGGCTGATCTCGTTGGGGGCCTATATGTTTAATGTATTAGGCTTCAAGGGCTGGCAGGTAGGCAGTATTTATGGTACCATGGGTATCGCCGCCATGTTCACGCCTGCTATTTTCGGGATTATTGCCGACAGATGGCTGAGTGCACAAAAAGTATTTGGCCTCGCACATATCGCCGGTTCGGTATTGCTTTTTATGGCTTCAACGGTAACTGATTATTCGGGATTGTACCTGATCATGCTGCTGAATTCGCTTGTATTTATGCCTACAATAGGCCTAAATAATACGGTCTCCTATATCATTCTCGAAAATAAAGGGTTTAATATCGTTAAGGACTTTCCCCCCATCCGTGTATGGGGTACTATTGGATTCATCTGTGCGATGTGGCTGGTAGACCTGTTGGGATGGAACAAAAGCCCGATGCAGCTTTACATCAGTGCTGGTTCTGGTCTGTTATTAGGGCTGTATGCTTTTACCATGCCAGCCTGTCCGCCCGTGAAATCTGAAGAGAAAAAAAGTCTTTTTTCTTCCCTGGGACTTGATGCATTCGTACTCTTTCGCAGAAAAAAAATGCTGATCTTTTTTGTTTTTGCGATGTTATTGGGTGCTGCTCTGCAGATCACCAACACCTACGGTTCTACTTTCCTGGATGATTTTAAAAATACTTATCCGGATGCATTTGGCGTGAAACATTCCAATGTTCTCATCTCTATTTCACAGATCTCTGAGACCCTATTCATTCTTACTATTCCGTTTTTTCTGAAACGTTTCGGTATCAAACAGGTAATGATCATGAGCATTTTTGCATGGGTGTTACGATTTGGCCTATTTGCCGTTGGGGATCCTGGAAATGGTCTGTACCTGTTGATTCTTTCCATGATCATTTACGGGATGGCATTCGATTTCTTCAATATCTCCGGTTCCCTTTTCGTGGAAAAAGAAGCTGATATTAAGATCCGAGCCAGTGCACAGGGGCTCTTTATGCTGATGACAAATGGGATCGGTGCTTTCCTCGGTAACTATATCAGTGGGCGTGTGATTGATTATTATACCGTAGATGGCGTTAAGAACTGGCAGAATATCTGGTTCAGTTTTGCGGCTTATGCCCTGATACTTGGGATTGTGTTCCCTATGGTATTCCGGTATAAACATGACAGGGCGGCGTTGGAGGGGGTGAAACATTAAAAATCAACATTTGAAGTTGGACAGGCTTTGGAATGGTAGGTTGGTTAAACAAACTATTATTCCGAAGCCTTTCTCTGTGTACCTCCCTATCTCTGTCACTCTGTGTATTCTGTGTTGAATAAAACCTCTATGTACAATAGCCCCCACCCTATTTTTTAACACAGAATACACAGAGCAACAGAGGATCGCAGAGGTTTCTGACTTTGATCTGCCGAGTAACTGCACAATCAATAGACAGGGGAATACAGCCTCCTTACTGTTTCGAGCAAAAACAGCTATTTTTTACCATAGAGTTGTGAATTACTACCTACTAATTACCAATTACTAATTAATTTTGCACTCTAAACAGGTGAATATGAGCTCCGCAGCCTCCGTAATCGTTTCCAGTGTAAAAGATTCCCAACTCCAGCAGATCGGCCGGAAAATACTGAACAAAGAAAGAATTTCTTTTGATGATGGTGTGGCTTTGTTCGAAAAAGGTTCCCTCGCCTACCTCGGCGCTCTGGCTAACTGGGTGCGCGAAGAGAAGCATGGCAATAAAACCTATTTCAACCGGAACTTTCATATCGAACCCACCAATCTCTGTGTGTTCTCCTGTAAATTCTGCTCCTACTCCCGCTTATATGCCCACAAGGAAGAAGGCTGGGAACTAAGCATTGACCAGATGCTGGATATTGTAAAAAGCTACGATGGTCAGCCCGTTACCGAAGTGCATATTGTAGGCGGTGTACATCCCAAAATGACCATGGAGTTTTTCCTGGAACTGCTGCGTAAGATCAAAGCCCATCGTCCGGATCTGCATATCAAAGCTTTTACGCCCGTAGAGCTGGATTATATGTTCAAAAAAGCCAAAGTCAGCACAGAGGAAGGTATGCGTTTGGCACATGAGGCCGGACTGGATTCTTTGCCTGGTGGCGGCGCAGAGATCTTTCATCCTGAGATCCGTACACAGATCTGCGAGGATAAAGTAGATGCCGATGGCTGGTTACATATTCACAAAACGGCCCACCTGCTGGGTATGCATAGCAATGCTACCTTGTTATACGGGCATATCGAAAAATACTGGCACCGTATCGATCATATGGATCGCTTACGCCAACTGCAGGATGAAACCGGTGGATTCAATACGTTCATTCCGCTGAAATTCCGTAACAAGGATAATGATATGAGTCATGTGCCCGAATCTTCGATTATTGAAGACATGCGCATGTATGCCGTATCCCGTTTGTACATGGATAACTTCCCGCATCTCAAAGCCTACTGGCCCATGCTGGGCCGGCAGAACGCCCAGTTATCTCTCTCTTTTGGGGTAAATGATATTGATGGCACCATCGATGACTCCACCAAGATCTACGCCATGGCCGGCAGCGAAGAGCAAACACCTACCATGAGTACCGCAGACCTGGTTACACTGATCAAACAGGTGAAGAGACAGCCGGTAGAGAGGGGGACGTTGTATAATGAGATCAGGGTGTATGAGGAGGCAATGAGCGAATGAGTGGATGAGTGATTGTTTTTGAGAGCTGAGAGCAATGATAGAATGTTTTGAGCAGTGTGCATGTAGTGAAATGTTCGATGTAGCAAACCTTTTTACATGACTGACTACTCACCATTCACCATTGCCAATTCACACTTCCCTACGACCAACAGCAGCATCCATTATTTAGCTGTTTTGATGGATTTGTTTCCCCAAAAAAATTAAGGACAGGGATATTAGGATCATATGCGTGAATCGCTGGTGATAGTATCTCTGCGCAAGACAGTCGGAAACAGAAAGGCGAAATCGGGTTTACTGATGCATTCTTAGCATGGCGACCAGCATGTTTCTTTATTTTGGTTAAGGTTATCGGGCAACATATTTCCGATAATTGGCATCTAATTATTTTTCAACCAAAAATAATTGTATGAAACCACTGCTTTTTATAAATGTTGGGGTCTTACTGTTTATTCTAACTTCCTGTAAAAGAGAGCTTTCCTGCGAAAATTGCCCACCTATAACGTCTGTCAATCATTCCGATACCTTACCTGCTGATTATGATTTTGCGAATGGTTATTGTGAAGATGGCCTGAGTTTGGGTGTTGATCCTCAACCTGATGATTCTGCACACTTTTCTTTTACAGATATTCTTCCAGATAGTATTCAATTAGATATGCCAATACCCGGAGATCAGAAAGCAGAAGGTTCATGTTCAGCCTGGGCCACCGTATATGCAGCAGGTAGCTATTATTTTCACATAACTGCTGGATTGCCCTATTCTGATAGCAGTTTGTTAAGTCCGGCATATACTTATAATCAGATAGTAAAAGGGACATGCACTTGTACTTCTATTAAGGACCATTTGTATTTATTAAAAACACAAGGTGCCTGTTCCTTAAAAGATATGGAATACAACGGAATAGAATGTCTTACACAACCTGATAGCTTGCAACAGAAAAAAGCAGGACGCTTTAAAATTAAGCAATGGTACAGTGTAGACCTGACAAATCTTGCCTTGATAAAACAACAACTGCTACACAAAATGCCGGTAATTTTTGCAGCGCATGTTGATATGGGTTACAGGAGGCCAACGGCACCTTATCTGTTAACCCACAGGACCAGTTACTCTCCATCGCCGCATGCGATGGTAGTAAGCGGTTACAATGACAGAAAAAAAGCATTCAGGGTAATGAACAGTTGGAGTGACAGATGGGCAGATAAAGGTTTTGTATGGGTTGATTATCATTATTTTTTGTCAAATCTTGATGGATTACAAGGTTATGTTATTGCCTACTGATAGATCAATTAATATCTACCTACTAACGACTCACCACTGACCAGATCAATGAGTGATTGATTGATTGAGTGAATGATAGGATGATAGATTGATAGAATGTTTTGAATAGTTTTCAAGTGGAGAAATGTGCGATGTAGCAAGCCTTTTCCATAACTACCTACTGACGACTCACCACTGACCAGATCAATGAGTGAGTGAATGAGTGATTGAGTGAATGATAGGATGATAGGATGATAGATTGATAGAATGTTTTGAGTAGTTTTCACGTTGTGAAATGTTCGATGTAGCAAACTAACCCAAAACTACCTTCTCACAACTGACCATTCACAACTGACCATTGCCCATTCACCATCTAACATTCCGGCAAACTGATCGGTATATGTATCGCCAATCCACCGTCGGCGGTTTCTTTGTATTTGCTGCTCATATCGAGCGCGGTATCCCACATGGTTTTAATTACTTTATCGAGGCTGACGATGGCATAGTCGGGAGAGCTTTGTAATGCCAGCTGCGAAGCGGTGATGGCCTTGATGGCACCCATGGTATTTCTTTCGATGCAGGGGATCTGTACCAGTCCACCGATGGGATCGCAGGTGAGACCAAGATGATGTTCCATAGCAATTTCCGCGGCCATTAGTGCCTGGCGTTGGGTACCCCCCAAGCATTCTGTTAACGCAGCAGCGGCCATAGCAGAGGATACACCGATTTCGGCCTGGCAACCGCCCATGGCGGCCGAAATGGTGGCCCCTTTTTTAAAGATGCTGCCGATCTCAGAAGCAACCAGCAGGAAACGGATGATCTTGTCTTCTGTGTTACCGTCGGAGAAAGCAATATAGTACTGTAAAACGGCGGGAATGACGCCGGCGGCACCATTGGTAGGCGCAGTTACTACCCGGCCGAAGGAAGCATTTTCTTCATTTACGGCGAGGGCAAAACAGCTTACCCAATCCAGGGTGTAGCTGAAATCATGTCCGCCCTGCTTGATGCAGGCCATCCAGCTGTCATAATCGGTATAGGTCTGCCCTTTCATCAGTCGTTTGTTCAGGTCGAAAGCCCTGCGGCGCACCTGTAACCCGCCCGGTAATTCTCCCTTGGCATGACAGCCGCGGAAAGTACATTCTTTCATGGCATTCCAGATCTGCAGTACGCCTTTGCGGGTATCTGCTTCACTGCGCCAGCTTGATTCGTTTTCCATCACCACTTCGTGAATAGCCATGCCATTCATGCACCAGTGCAGCAGGTCGCTGGCCGTATCGATCGGGAAAGGCAGCTGTACCGGTTTTTTGCCGCCGTTACTTTCTCCTTCTTTCACCACAAATCCACCACCGATCGAGAAAAAAGTCTCACTCCAGCTATCACCGTTTTTCATCGTTACCAGAAAGGAAAGACCATTGGGATGATAGGGCAATGTTTCGTTGAAGAGAAACTGCACTTTTTCCGCCACAGGAAAATGAATAGGCACGCTGCCACCGAGTGGCAATTCTTTATCTGCCATGATCCGGTTGATCTTGGGTGTGATAGCATTCACATCAATCGTAACCGGGTCTTCTCCGCACAAACCGAGCATTACGGCAATATCGGTACCGTGTCCCCTACCGGTTTTGGCCAGGGAGCCATATAAGAGAACCGTAATAGACACTACTTCATCTAACCCCCCTTTCTCCCGGATGCTATCCAGACAACGCAGAGCAGCTCTCCACGGCCCCAGGGTGTGCGAGCTGGAAGGCCCGACACCAATTTTAAACATATCAAAAACGGAAATCGATTCGTAAGGCATGGCAATCTGTATTACGTTTCAAATGTAGATGGTTTATTTGTTTATTGGTTTACTGGTTTTCTCGTTTCCTCGTTTACTTAGATCTGCATAATTGTCGGTGCACCCTCTTTGTTATCGTCCGTTTGTCGCATCCGGGAACAAGTGTAATGTCTCCTATCGCAAGTATCCTGCCAGCCAACCTACCAATAAACTAATAAACCAGTAAACCAATACCCCTCAAAACTTACAAGCGTTTGGAATGTTTTTCCGAACTTTCCAGCGCAAAATTAATAGATAGCTAATTTCCTTAATGTAAATTCTGTATGCAACTTTCTTCTCTTCTCGACAGGTTTAACGAGCCCGAAACACTGAAAATGGCCAAACTGGGCCGCGAACTGGCAGCCAAAGGATTTAATGTGATTAACCTGAGTTTGGGTGAACCCGATTTCGATACTCCGCAGCATATCAAAGATGCCGCCATTCAGGCCATCAATGACAACTGGAGTCACTATTCGCCGGTAGCCGGATACATGGACCTGCGCGAAGCGGTTTGTACCAAATTGAAACGCGATAATAACCTCGATTATAAACCTGAAAACATTGTTACTTCCACCGGAGCCAAACAGAGTCTGGCCAATGCCATTCTGGCCCTGGTAGATGAAGGTGATGAAGTGGTGATACCCACCCCTTACTGGGTTACCTATTCTGAACTGGTAAAAATCGCCCGTGGTAAAGTAGTGGAGATCAGAACAACGGTAGAGAACGGTTTCAAAAGCACGGCCGCTCAACTGGAAGCAGCGATCACTGATAAAACCAAAGTATTCATGTTCTCCTCGCCCTGTAACCCTTCCGGTGCTGTTTACAGCAAAGCAGAACTGGAAGCGCTGGCCGGTGTATTCAGGAAATATCCCAATATCATTATCCTCGCAGATGAGATCTACGAGTACATCAATTTTGTTGGAAAACACGAAAGCATTGCACAGTTCGATGACCTGAAAGACCGTGTAGTACTCATAAATGGATTGAGCAAAGGGTTTGCCATGACCGGATGGCGCCTGGGTTATATCGCGGCCAATGTGACCATTGCCAAAGCCTGCGAAAAATTACAGGGACAGTTTACCAGCGGTGCTACTTCGGTTACCCAGAAAGCAGCGGTGGCAGCTTTAACCGGCGACCTGCGTCCTTCGCAGGAAATGACAGCCGAGTTTACCCGCAGGCGTGCCCGTACCCTGGAACTGATCAAAGAAATCCCCGGTTTTAAATGTTTTGAACCAGAAGGTGCTTTTTATGTGTTTCCTGATGTGAGTGCTTATTACGGGAAAACAGATGGTACTGAAACCATTACCAATTCAGCCGATCTGAGTATGTATATCCTTAACAACGCCCATGTTTCCTGTGTAATGGGTGAAGCGTTTGGTGAACCCAATTGTGTTCGTTTTTCTTTTGCTGCCAGCATGGAGAATATTGAAACAGCCTGGGCAAGGATTAAAGAGGCGTTGGCAAAATTGAAATAGTGATTCTCGTGTTGTTTTGTTGTTGGTCAGCGACCAACAACAGCAAAAGTCATCCAACACTCCGGGCTAAAGCCCGGATATCAATACAAAGGAGTAATACTACCTATCCACGCCCTGAAGGGCGCGGCAAAATGATTAGTTTTTGTTACCACGTTTTTTAGGGCGAGGATAGGAAAGGATAAATATGGAAAGACCCGGAACTTTAGTCCCGGGTCTTGTTATAGTAAATGGTTGATGTACGATTTTATCTGGTTCCGCTCACTGTTCCACCTTTCCTGCTATCAACTGTTACCGAATATTTTCCACCACCTTGTACCATCCATTTCACCGTTACCGCGCCTAAGCCCGGAATATTGGGAACTTCGATGGTTTGGGGATTATTCTTCTGTTCGGTGGTCAGGTTCAGGTCTTTGTTCTCAACCCTCATACCAGCTAAAATTTTGCCGGTTGTACCCAGGCTGATCAGGTCAGGCCTCTCAATCTTATTCTTTGTATCCTGGCTGCTGTGGGTAGGCATCATGCGTTGGTTGGCCACTACAGCAGTCACTTCCTTCAAACCATCTCCGAGGTCTTTCTCCGTAATACTCTGCACTTCCAGTTTAGGGGTAGAATAACAATGGTAGATACTGAATGCCATGTTACGATGAGCATCCGACTCCAGCAGAAAACCGGGATGTGCCCTGGTGAAATTCTTTTTAAACCCGCCGATCTCCACTTTACCGTATTGCGGATGATCATACTCTTTCCAGGGAACAAATGCATCCTGAAATAACAGGTAACGATCGAAACTGTAGGTAGGATTATCAAACGGATCGCGCGAACCTTCTTTCATATACATCAGGTAGGGCGTCCATAATTCATTGGAATAGGTATAGATCCCTCTTCCTGCATAAAACCAATCCAACTCACCACCATAAGCTGAGTAGAGGTCTTTGTACACTACGAGGTACTTATAACCGGGTAATAACTCTTCACCCTTTTTACCAATGGCATCGTACACCTGTAGGTCCTGTGCGTTGTAAGTATTTACGTCTTCCTGTCCGCCCGGCCCACGAAGGATCATGCCTCCTGCATTGTGAAACGATTGTGCCGCGGCGATATTCGGGTGTTTCATCACAAACTCCATCACGGCCCTGTTCTCAGGTAAAGAGAACGGATATTTATACGCGCCGTTCTGGATATAGTTCGGCTGCCATCCCCATCCCCAATCGCGGTTGGGATCGTACTGGAAAGTGTATCCATCTTCACTTACTCGGCCATCTCCGTCTTTGTCGATACCCTCAATGCCCAGCAGTTCCCACTCGCCTCTTTCATCCACTCCGGCCTGCACCATGTTACGCGGATCACGTGGATCTGTTTTGAAACGGCCATTCGGACTTCTTCTCCGCATCAGCGTGATATTACCATCACCGTTCAGGTCTTCATAACTGTCTTCATCAATGAGTCCATCCGCATCATTATCTACAGGTAACAAACCCGATCTGGGAGAACTGGCATTATTGGGTTTGTGGATATAACTGTCCCTTCCGTCAGGGTTAATGGTGGGAATGATATAGAACACTTTGTCTTCCAGTAATTCCTGTATGAATTTGGTGTCGCCGAAAGATTCGGTCAGGTACCAGGCCGTATAAAGAGCAAATTCAGCTCCCTGTATTTCGTTGGAGTGGATATTTCCATCGATATACATGCCGGGTTTACGGGCAGGATCACCTTTTGTGAAATCGGTAATGGTGAGGCACCAGAGATCCCTTCCCTGGTAAGACTTTCCGATAGATTCGAATTTGGCCAGGCTGGGATAGGCAGCAGCGATCTTTTTACAGATCTCACCAATGCCTGCATGATCGTAGTATTTGTTCCAGGTAACGGTTACTTTGGGATTCACCGGTGAACCTGCTGCTTTGAACATCTGTTCGGGAGCCTGTGCCAGCAATTGCCCCATTGAAAGGGTCAGTAGGGAAAGGCTAACTAATATTATGCGTTTCATAATGCGTTGTTTTGAGGTTTACAGGGTTACTTCCACTTGTTTGGTGCCGGCCGTAGGACAACCCACATCGATCGTGAGTTTACCGTTTCCTTTGATCAGCCAGCTGAAAGATTGTGACCCTGCCGCTTCCAGTGAATTCAAGAGGGTGATCTTTTTACCCCCTACGATCTGCTGGTTGCCGGTATGGTTCACAGCCACTTTCAGTTTTTTCAGGAAGTAACTACGTTCTGCCAGTTTGGGATACGTGGCCAGACCGCCTTTGTTGATCAGGTCGAGACTGATCCTCGTCAATCCATTACCCAGTTTTTCCGTTTTCAGGTTCACCACATCGACCTCTGCCTGCTGTCCGGCCAGTTTGACCAGGAAATCGGTGTGTTTTTTTACAATATCCCCCACCAGTTTGTAAGGCGGGTTCACAAAAACAAAAGGATCCAGTCCACCCACTTCTACCTGCTGATCAGGATAATCCGGATGCTGAATGGTTTTCCAGTCTGTAAATGTGTTGGTAATACCCTGCTGCTGTGCCCATCGTAAATAATTGGCCGCGGGATCTTCTATCGTAAAAGGTTTTTCCTTTTTGGCGGTGTCCGGTTTGGCTTTAGGCACCCACCAGCCCGGTGTACTGAAACTGTAGCGGGTATAATGAAAATAGCCCCATGATAAGAGATCGCCACCGCCAGGGCTGGTTCTGGGGGCATCCTTTAATCCGGTAACCTTGTTGTATAACTCACTAACCATCCCATTTACCCTGGCATCGGGCTCCAGATAACCGGCCAGGATCCTTTCTCTTGCGAGCAAAGGATTGTAGTCAATGGGTGTAGATAAATTATTGTTGCTGCCAAAACTCACCACGGCATACACATTAAATGCATCGAACAAAAAGTCCAGCATGGTGCGGGTCTCTTTTTCGCTGGCAGGATAATCGCCGGCACCGGCGGCAAACGTATTGTGTTTATAGGTGAAGTTCTTGTTGAGAGCAATACCACCTTCCCCATCTTCGTTCAGGTAACCGTCTTTGTCATTGTCCAAACCTTCGGTCAGCAAACGGTATTTTCCTTTTTCGCCTTTGGCTACATCGGCTTTCACCAATACCCGCGCATCTTCCGGATGGGTTTTGTAATCGCCCACAGGAGAAGTGATTCGCATCAGGGTGATCTTTCCGTTGCCATCCAAGTCATCCACCCCATCTTCATTCAGTTTGCCATCCCTGTCATCGTCGGTATCTGTGGCATTACCATGGCGCTCGTATCTGAGTTTGGCAAAGTATTGCTCCGTTGCATCCGGACTCATATTCGGGAACACATAATAGGTGGTTTTGGCAAGCAGGTTTTTAATGCTGTCTGTACCACTTCCTTTCAGGAGGTTTTCAGCAAAACCAATAGCCATTTCAACACCCAGTAAATGGTTGCCTTCAGTGCCCCCGATTACCGCAATGGCTGGTTTACTTTCTGTTTTGCCAGTACCAATGGTCAACAGCCAGCAATCTTTGCCACCGTTGGTTTTGGTAATAGATTGGAGTTTTACCAGCGAGGGCCAGGCTTTGGAGAGGGCCTGCAAACGGCTTGTCTGGTCTGCATAACTGCTGTACTCCTGTGCCTGCACACCAGACACCAGCCCTAACAGCAGGGATGCCAATAAGATTTGTCTCATGGAGCTAGTTTTAGGTTTTAAATATAGCGGTTTATTGGTTGATTGGTTTACTGGTTTATTTGTATGGTATGACCACTTAATCAACAGACCAGTAACCCTATACACCAATGGATCAATAGCCCAGTGAACGAATAAACCAACAAACCAGTAAACCAGTAAACCAATAAACCCCGCATCTCCGTATTTTGCACCCATGATGGAAACGGCAAAAACAGAGATGTTCCGCAACCGTTTGGTGAAAGTGTTCAAGCACAAGAGCAAACTGGCCAAAAGACAGGAGGTTTCCTGCTACCGGGTATACGACCATGATCTACCCGAGTTCCCGCTCTGTGTAGAGATGTATGAGGATAAGATTTACCTGGCCGAATACCTGCGTAGGCATGGTATGACTGATGAAGAACACGATGCCTGGCTGGACAGCTGTTTACAGGTGATCGCAGAAGTAACAGGCATTCCGGCCGATCGTATGTATGTACGGCAACGGAAGCGTATGTCGCACAGGGGTGAAGACCAGTACGAAAAAATGGACACCAAACAGGAATTCTTTACCGTGTTGGAGAATGGGTTGAAGTTCCAGGTAAACCTGACCGATTACCTCGATACGGGTCTGTTTCTCGACCACCGTATTACGCGGCAGATGGTGCGGGAGCTATGCAAGGATAAAAGGGTATTGAACCTCTTCTGTTATACCGGTTCTTTTTCCGTGTATGCGGCTGCGGGCGGTGCAGCATCTGTTACTTCAGTAGACCTTTCTAAAACCTACCTCGCCTGGGCAGAAGATAATTTTGTGATCAATCATTTCAAGGATCCCGGAAAATACCGTTTTATCCATGCCGATGTGATGCAATACCTCAAAACCCTGCCCCCCAACAGTTTCGACCTCGTGATCATGGACCCTCCCACTTTCAGCAACAGCAAGCGGATGAAGGATTTCCTCGATATACAAAGGGATCATGTAGAATTACTCAATGACGCACTGGCGGCGCTGGCAGATGAAGGCATTATCTTTTTCAGTACCAATTTCACGCGCTTTGTGATGGAAGCAGAACTGATCAAAGCCACAGACATCAAAGACATCACCAAAGCCACCACACCATTTGATTTTGAAGGGAAGTTGAAGAGATGGTGTTATAGGGTGAGGAAAGGCAATGATAGTATGATAGAATGAGTGAATGTTTTGATTTGTTTCATTTACAGGAACCTTCTCTAAAATTCATACTATCATTCTATCATTTTTCATCTGATATCATTGCTATCCAACACATACTCTTTCGCAAACAAAAAATTACTATACCGGTACCGGATAGCATACGCTACGGCAATGGAGTCTGCGGAGTAATATACGCGCAGTTGGTGTAGTTTCCCCTTTCTGCCGCCTGACCACTCATCTACCCTTTCCTGGCTTTTCGCGGGGTTACCAAAATAGTCGAGCAGCACTTCCCTGTTCTGGCGAAGCGGCATCATGCGCCATTTGGGAGGGGTGGTAAGGTTGGCTGTTTGGGGGATCACCCAATCAACAATAAGCAACTTGAATCCAACCATCACCAGCATAATCAGTATCAATGGACCAGTCCCCTTCCTGGCGGCACTTTTGAAAAAAAAAGGTTGTAGTTGTGGAAGGATAGGCATTTAATAGAAATTAACTTATTCAGAAAAGACGGCAACTTAATAATTGCCTGATTTCCGGATTGATTTTCCCCCTTTGAGAGACAGTTATCGCAGCAGCGTCAGATCCTGTTCAGTTCTTTTTTAGTGAATTCGTTTTCCGTATTGCCGGTATTCAGGGTAGCGGCCGGTTCGAATAACATGACCCAGACTTCTTCTTCGGCATTGGGCCGGTGTTCCACGCCACGGGGTACGACCAGGAAATCACCTTCCTTCAATTCGATGTTCTTATCGCGGAGCTCCATCACAAAAGAACCCTTTACCACATAAAACAATTCATCTTCCTGATCATGGTGGTGCCAGGTAAACGGGCCTTTGAATTTAACCAGTTTTACCTGCTGTCCGTTCAGTTCTCCCACAATATGCGGGTTCCAGTAATCAGTGATCTGTGCAAATTTGTCTGTGAGGGTAACTTTATCCATGGCTGTTATTTCCTGCTTCGTTCAGAAACTGTTCGTGTAATTTCAATACCTGTGGTATCAGCAGTTGCTGTTCATCGTTGATCAGCACAAAATCGCATAAACGCATTTTGATCTCTTCCTGGATTTGTCGTTTCATCCGGGCCAGTACTTCTTCCCTGCTTACCTGGTCTCTGTCCATGGCCCTTTTGATGCGCAGGTGCTGTGGGGCATATACCCCGATCATATAATCAAACCCGATAGCAGAGCCGGCTTCAAAAAACAGGGCGGCTTCCTTGATGGTATAAGGTGTATGTTGTTTACCCGCCCATTCTTCGGCGGCGGCAATGGTAAAGGGATGCACCAGGGCGTTTAAGATCTCCAGCTGAAAAGGGTCATTAAATACGATAGAAGCCAGGTATTTGCGGTCAAGTACCCCATTGGGGTAAACGGCTTCCCCGAATGTTTCAATAATGGCTTTTTTCAGATCCGGGTTTGTCTGTATCACTTCCCTGGCTGCTGAATCCGCATCAAACACAGGGATACCCAGCGTATGGAAAATACCCGCTATCGTGGATTTCCCACTGCCGATACCACCTGTAAGCCCGATCCTGAGTGCCATATTGCTGATTTCAATGGAAAGATATTATTTCTGCAGGAATGCCGCTAACCGAACACAAAAAAAGCCGGATGAAGATCATCCGGCTTTGTATACAGTATTGTATTTCTTATTTGTTGATAGCAGCAGACCATTCCATGCTGATCGATGATTTTTCGATCTTCAGGTAACTGCCTGGGCTCACTTCCAGCTGTAGGGTATTGTCTTCGTTGATCTTGTTGATCGTTCCGTGAATACCGGCGATGGTTACCACTTTATCGCCTTTCTGCATATTCTCTACGAATTTCTTCTGCTCTTTTGCCTTTTTAGCCTGCGGACGGATCATGAATAACCAGAATACCAGGATGATACCACCCATCAGAACCAGTTGCACCATTCCGCCACCACTTCCGGCAGCCTGCAGTAAAACAAAATTTAAATTAGTCATTACAGTTGTTTTTTAATGTTTGAAACGAAGCCTGCGTTCAAAAGCGTTGGCTTTTCCGGCAGGAACGTAAAGATAAGTGTATGATCAGTTTGATTGTATGATTTTCTGGTAACAAAATGTAAAATCCGGTTACTGCCTATTTTTTGAAGCTGATCTTATGGATTTTACCGGCTTCCATCATTTCTTTATGGATATTATCCAGGATCCCGTTTACAAACTGTCCGCTTTGCGGGGTGCTGTAATCCTTGGCCAGGTCAATGTATTCATTGATAGTGACTTTGGTGGGGATGGTCTCAAAATACAGCAATTCACAAACACCCATGCGCATCAGCACCATATCCAGCTGGGCAATCCGTTCTGCGTCCCAGTTCTTCAGCTTGGGTTTGATGAGCTCGGCACAGTATTCTTTTTTCTCGAGCGTAGTGGTTAACAGCGAGCGGGCAAACTGCCATTTTTCCGGACTCAGCATCTCCTGCAGGTTATAACTGCCGGGTTTCTGGATATAGTTCTGCATCAGCTGGTCCATCATATCCGCATCATCGTCCCAGTTATTGAACAGTTCTTCGAGATGGGCAATAAAGGCTTCGTTGGGCAGCATCAACTGGGTAAAGATCAGTTTGATGATCTCTTTCTCCTTGGCTTTATCCCTGTTTTGCTGAGAAATATATTCCTTGTATTTGTCAGTATGTGTCAGGTCTTCATAGATCTTTTTCAGGAGATCCTTATCAATCAGTTTTTCGGGAAGATCTGTTTCAACGGCTTTTTGGAAAGAAGGGTTTTCCAGGATCTGCCATAAAAACTCGTTACCGGCAATCTTGATGTTGACATTCAGGTCTTCTTCTGTAGGCAGGTTACGGGAAGCCCTTTTCTGTGCACTGGTTTCTGCATACCGGGCCACTTCTGTCAGAAAATACAGCAGGTACACAAACAGTTCCCTGCTTTTATCCAATTGTTTCTGTAATTCTTCTACGGGTTTTTTAAAGGCGATCGGGCTATCGGCGGCTTCGATCATATACAGTAACTGCATCACTTTCACACGTATATTTCTTCTACTGATCATCTGGTAAGAACTTATTTGAGGGAGGCAAAGATATTGTTTTCGGCGGCTGGTACAAAATGAAAATACCCGTCCGGGAACGGACGGGTCTCAACCTTGACACAACCATGCGTAAAGCCATCGGCTTCTGGAAATCCTATCAAATTGAGCAGATAATGTTTTACCCAATATAAACGGGTCTTCTCGCATATACGTTGAAACAGGTTATACAGATTGGCCACAGCAACATTTTGTACACAATAAAATAATTTCTGTCAAACCCAATCCGAACGCCTTCAGCCCTCGTTTATCTATCACATCATTCACACTGAAATCCTTTTATGAAAAGAAAACTGATCACAAAGGTTCTGGTATACAGCGGGGCATTGCTGCTGCTGTTAACCGGGGTATTGGCGATACATATTTACCTGGTTACCCGTCCCCAAGCACCGGATGCCAGTACCCGCATCATGGCAAGGATCGATATCCGGAAAGATATCAATGCAGCGGAAGCCACAGGTATTACCGCCTGGTTGTACCAGCAGCCCGGTGTAGACCGGGTGTTGTGTAATGTAGCTTCTGACATCGTTGTATTTACCTACTGCCCTATACAAGCCAATGCCGACCAGCTGAGCGCTGATCTGGGCAAAAAATTGCGATTGCCCGTAGAACGGGTTAAACCTACTGCCGCAGAAATGAGATCTGCTTGTCCCGTACCCGCTGGTTCGCGCAGTGGTAAGCTTATGGCCTACCTGAAACAGGTCTTTTAATCGTCACCCATAAAATCAAATACATGAAAAAAGCAAGCATGCTGACACTGGGCCTTATTGCAATAATGACCAGCTTTATCCTGGTTTCCTGCAGCAAAAATGAGGATGTCATGACCGTTGTAAAAGCCACCCTGTATGATTCGCTCGGCGGTACCACGATGGTAACTGATCCGGCCAACAATTCCACCAAAATCGAACAGGGGCGCCTGGGCATCCGTTCGGTGGTTGACAGTACCATTTTTGTGATCGCCGCTGATCCCAAACTGAATGGATTTTTCAAGGTATTACTGGCCGAGGTAACGGCGGGAAATACCAGTGGTTTTGCCGCTCTGAGCAAGGATCTGACAGATTTTTTCTGTGTAGCCACCGGCGCCAAAAATTTCAGTTACAGCGGACTGGACATGGTAGCCGCCCATGATCCTGCCAAAAACAGCCGGATGAACGGGAAGTCGTCCAGCGCCGATTTTGACCAGTTTATTGCCGACCTGGTGGTGGGCGCCAACAAAAACAAACTGCCTGCTAACCTGATCAATTCCGTGGGTGCACTGGTGAATACACTGCGTTCACAAGTGGTGCAGCGTTAACCGATACTGGTACTATTTTAGCTATCCGGCCATCATCCCGTAAGGATGATGGCTTTTTTATGGGTATCTGCTACCCTATCTGCAGCACTATAGGGGAATGGGCATTGGCGGAAACCGTCTACAGGAACTATGCAATTTTGACACAGGATATCAGAAACTTACCCCATCTTTGCCGCCGTTTCTGACAGTCTTTACCAGTGCTGCCCGGGTTTGGGCCAGGATGCTGAAAATTTGACCTGAATTACCCGCATGGCACAATAATCGATGACAGGACGGTATTATTTCTCCAATAAATTAAAAACCCATAACGTATGGCAAAAAAACTCAACGTTACTCCTCTGCACGACAGAGTAATTGTTAAGCCTGCCGCTGCTGAAGAAAAAACTGCAGGCGGAATCATTATCCCTGATACTGCAAAAGAGAAACCACAACGTGGTACCATTGTAGCAGCCGGTGCCGGTAAAAAAGATGAGCCCGTAACTGTAAAAGTTGGCGATACCGTATTGTATGGTAAATACGCCGGAACTGAGATCCAGATCGAAGGCCAGGACCTGCTGATCATGAGAGAGAGCGATATCCTCGCGATCGTTTAATTTGAACAGCTGAAGCTGTGCTGTTCTGAAAGGGATTAGCCACTCAGATTTTCAATTTTCAAATTCTCAAATTTTCAAATTCTCAAATTGTAATACAATGGCAAAACAGATTTTCTTCGATATCGAAGCAAGAAATAAAATGAAAAAAGGCGTTGACACTTTAGCCAACGCGGTAAAAGTAACCCTCGGACCCAAAGGCCGTAATGTGGTTATTGAAAAGAAATTCGGTGCACCCCAGGTAACCAAGGACGGTGTAACCGTAGCAAAAGAAATTGAACTGGAAGATCCTATCGAGAACATGGGTGCCCAGATGGTGAAAGAAGTAGCTTCCAAAACCGCTGATATTGCCGGTGATGGTACCACTACTGCTACCGTACTGGCCCAGGCCATTATTGGTGAAGGACTGAAAAACGTTGCTGCCGGCGCTAATCCTATGGATCTGAAGCGTGGTATCGACAAAGCGGTTGCGAAAGTGATCGACAGCCTGAAAGCACAATCACAGACCATCGGTAACGATTCCAAGAAAATTGAGCAGGTAGCTACTATCTCTGCCAACAGCGATAGCGAGATCGGCAAACTGATTGCCACCGCTATGAGCAAAGTGGGTAAAGAAGGTGTGATCACTGTAGAAGAAGCCAAAGGAACTGATACCACCGTTGACGTGGTAGAAGGTATGCAGTTTGACCGCGGTTATATCTCTCCTTATTTCGTTACCAACAGCGAAAAAATGGAAGTGGAACTGCAGAACCCTTACATCCTGATCTACGACAAAAAGATCAGTGCCATGAAAGATATCCTCCATATCCTGGAGAAAGTGGCCCAGAGCGGTCGTCCGTTGCTGATCATTGCCGAAGACCTGGAAGGTGAAGCACTGGCTACCCTGGTGGTAAACAAATTGCGTGGTACCCTGAAAGTAGCTGCTGTAAAAGCACCTGGTTTCGGCGACCGCAGAAAAGAAATGCTGACCGATATCGCGATCCTGACGGCAGGTACCGTGGTTAGCGAAGAACAAGGTTTCAAATTGGAGAATGCTGACCTGAGCTACTTAGGACAGGCAGCTTCTGTAACCATTGATAAAGACAATACGATCGTAGTAGGCGGAAAAGGTAAAAAAGCGGACATCGTTGCCCGTGTAAACCAGATCAAAGCCCAGATCGAAAACACTACTTCTGACTATGACCGCGAAAAATTACAGGAGCGTCTCGCTAAATTAAGCGGTGGTGTGGCTGTACTGTACGTAGGTGCTGCTACAGAAGTGGAAATGAAAGAGAAAAAAGACCGTGTTGACGATGCACTGCACGCAACAAGGGCTGCTGTGGAAGAAGGTATCGTACCTGGTGGTGGTGTAGCTTATATCCGTGCCGTTGAAAGCCTGGAGAAACTGAAAGGTTCCAATGAAGATGAAACTACCGGTATCCAGATCGTAAAAAGAGCCATCGAAGAGCCCCTGCGCCAGATCGTGGTAAACAGCGGTATCGAAGGTTCTATCGTGGTACAGAAAATCAAGGAAGGTAAAGCCGACTTTGGTTTCAATGCCCGCACAGAAGTGTACGAGAACCTGTTCAAAGCAGGTGTGATTGACCCAACCAAAGTAAGCCGTGTGGCATTGGAAAATGCAGCCTCTATCGCCGCCATGTTGTTAACAACGGAGTGTGTGATCGCTGACAAACCAAAGCCTGAAGCACCGCATGCACATGGTGCACCTGATATGGGTGGCATGGGTGGATATTAATATTCCGCTTTATTTAAAAATACAATCCCCGCTTCTTGCAAAAGAGCGGGGATTTTTAGTAAGGCCTACGTTTGTATGGTCTGCTCCTTTTTTTCATCATGTTTACAGATAAATCTTCTGCATTCCCTTTACAATCAGGTATTGGGCCAGTCCATAGGTTAGCATCACAATCACAAAAATATCTTTGTCGCGGTCGTAGTGAAATTTATTAGCGGCAACCAGTACATTCTCTACCAGAAAAACCAGTACCCCCGGAATCAGGTAATTGATGGCGGCTCTTTTGTAGCGTATATTTCCGGCCACATTAACGGCAAATGCTATCATAACAGCGAGGGTAAGCATATATACCAGCACAGGAACCTTATAGCGGCCCATTTCGTTTCCCAGAAACCGGTAAAAAGCATTTGCAATAAAAACAAGGAACGCCACTGTAATCGTTAGTGGCAGGATGCTGCTCTTGCTTAACCGGTTCATTTGCAGGAAAGAGAAACTATACAACAGATTCATCAGCATAAAGGCGATCATGCCGCTTAAAAAGAAGGTATCGTTGATCAGTATCAGCATCACATCACCAAAAAAAGCCAGGATCAGCCCTACGTAATAAATAAACTTACCTTTTGGATAACCGATATTATTGTCGTGAAGCAGCAGGTGCAAAAAAAGCAAAGGAGTAAGCATGGGTTTGGTAACCGCTACATAAGGAAGCTGTAAATACTGGAATACACAATGCAAGAGCAAAACGAGCCAGAAAACGGTCAATGTTCTTTTTTCGAAAAAAGCCTGCATAATAAAAGCCTCCTTACCCGGAGAATATATGAAAATAAACAGAATGTGTGAATTTTCCACGCATCTGGTTTAAGAGGCTGGGGCAGTCTGGTATTTTTTTACTGCCACAAAACCTTTCACCAGCAGGTATTGGGCCATGCCATAGGTGAGCATGACAGCGATATCGATACTGCCGGTATGCAGCAAAAACTTGTTCAGGGCCAGTAATCCATCCGAAATCACAAACAGGGCGGCACCGGGTATGAAACAGCGGATGACGATTGGCAGCAGCTTCGTATTTACCAGAGTTTGCGTGGCCATCACTGCCATCAGGCTGATAATAGCCATATATACCAGAATGGGAACCCGGAAAGCCCCCAGTTGATCGGTCAGCAGAAAATATACACCGCCTGAAACAACCGCTAATACCACCAGGGCCAGTACCAGGTTCATCGGTTTGCCGGGATAGCCCTTTTGCAAGCGGTAGAAAAACAGGATATTACAAATATGTGTGCCGATAAAAGCCAGCATGCCCAGTAAAAAAAAGAGCTCACCGGAACGGGTCAGCAGCAGGTCGCCCATAAAGGAACAGAACAGACCGATATATACTACCAGACTGTTTTTACCTGGCGCTGCAGCAAGGTAAAGGATCAGTATGGGTAATAATAAAAGTTTAGTTGTCAGCCTGAGAGTGCTCATTTCCAGATAGATACAAATAAGATGTAAAAGCAAAACCAGCAGGAATAGCGGCAGACCGTATTTCTTGATCAGTACCATAGTTGAAGCTTTTGAGGTAAGCACACTGAGATGTATCATCAAACGCTTTTATGGGCTGATTTATTACTCTCTTTAACATGATAATACCGGAAGGATTACTTTTGCCGCATGTTGAGTCCGGAAAATGAAGCGTTTCTGCGCTGGTGGAGCCAGCATGGTGAAAAGGAGAAAACCAGCCTCCGCCCCTTTCTGGTGGGCTTATCCATCGGTTTTTCCATTGGTGTGGGGGTGATCCTGCTCATGGAAAGCGGCTGGTA
>Ga0255338_1002971_pt1 | contig 22110 bp, 18 predicted proteins | sample MeOH1_35cm_T4_19_FD_203715 | JGI IMG/M metagenome (GOLD analysis project Ga0255338, IMG submission 203715) | Sandy soil microbial communities from University of British Columbia, Vancouver, Canada - MeOH1_35cm_T4_195 | ecosystem: Engineered > Artificial ecosystem > Sand microcosm > Unclassified ...
CGATTTCCTGGCCTACGTCCGCAGCAATCTGTTCTACTTTAATTTTTTCGCCGGAAGCAACGCGATACTGCTTGCCGCCGGTTTTTATGACCGCGTACATGTTGACCTCTGAATAATGAGAAGCTCCACGGACGGATTTCCGCAGAGCCCGATACTATAGCATTGTTTGCGGTTACTCACACCCTGGCCCGGGGTGCCCCGGGGCGGGGAATACTCTCTTCCTATAATCGTCCAACTTCTTTCGCCTTGCCTTGACCGCATCCTCCTCCAGCACCGCCTCGGTGCTTTCCCTCATTACCGACGACATGCGCGGAGTCGACGCCGTCATCGCCCGCCGCCTCGATTCGGGCGTGCCGCTGGTCGCCGAGGTCTCGCGCTACATCATCTCCGCCGGCGGCAAGCGGTTGCGTCCCGCCCTGCTGCTGCTGATTTGCGGCGCCCTCGGATACACCGCGGAGCAGCGGTTCAACCTCGCGGCTGTGGTGGAATTTATACACACTGCAACTTTGTTACACGACGACGTCGTCGACGAATCCACGCTGCGCCGCGGCCGCGCAACCGCCAACGAGAGCTTCGGCAATCCCGCGAGCGTCCTGGTGGGCGATTTCCTGTATTCGCGCGCCTTCCAGATGATGCTGGACGCCGGCCAGATGCGGATCATGGAAATCCTGGCCGACGCCACCAACGTGATCGCCGAGGGAGAGGTGCTGCAGCTCATGAACATGCACGATGCCTCGCTGGACGAAGCGGCGTACCTGCGCGTGATCCGCTCCAAGACGGCCAAGCTGTTCGAAGCCAGCGCCCGACTGGGCGCGGTGCTGGCGGGCGCCGATGCCGCCCTGGAGCAGGCTTGCGCCGACTACGGGCAGGCGCTGGGCACGGCCTTCCAGGTCATCGACGACGTGCTGGACTACGACGGCAACGCGGGCGAGATGGGCAAGAACCTCGGGGACGACCTGCGCGAGGGCAAGGCCACCCTGCCGCTCATCGCCGCGATGGAACGCGGCAGCGCGGAGCAGCGCGACCTGATCCGCAAGGCGATCGAAACCGGCGGCGTCGAGGAACTGGATCACATCATCGCCATCGTGAAGCAAACGGGAGCGCTGGAAGTCACGCGCGACGCCGCGGCAGCGGAAGCGCGCCGGGCGATCCAAGCCGCTCAGCAGCTCCCCGACAATCCCTACACGCAGGGTTTGCTACAATTGGCGGCTCAACTGCTGCAGCGCCGCAACTGACAGCCCGAAACGGCGACAAGCAGCGGCAATCGGGGTGTAGCTTAGCCTGGTAGAGCGCTACGTTCGGGACGTAGAGGCCGGAGGTTCGAATCCTCTCACCCCGACCAGTTTTGAGCGACGCAGGGCAGCCTCAAGGCGCGAGAGCCCCCTCGGGGGCAGCGCAGTCGCGAAGCGACAAGCGTGGGAGCCACATAAACCCTCGTGACTTCCCGCCCACTGCCGCCCCGCCGCGACCCCGGCGGCGATTTACAGCGCCAGTGCAATCAGCGATGATCGATTCCGGTTTCTCTTACAGAAGTTCGAGAACCGTTTCCACCGAGTACATCTTTGCCCATGGCCGCAGTCGATCCCGCAACCGAAGCTCCTTCCATGGCCCTGCCGGGTTTGGCCAGGGCTCTCATTTCGGCCGGCAAACTGGGGCAGAAGTCGGCGGAGGACATCTCCCGCAAGGCGCAGGCCAACCGCAACAGCTTCATCGCGGAGCTGACGGGTTCGGGCGCCGTGTCCGCGTCGGACCTCGCGCATACCATGTCCACGGCTTTCGGCGCGCCCCTGCTGGACCTGGACGCGATCGACCTGCAGCGGCTGCCCAGGGGGCTGCTCGATACCAAGATCTGCCAGGCCTTCCGGGTGGTGGTCCTGTCCAAGCGGAACAACCGCCTCATCGTCGCCACGGCCGATCCGTCGGACCAGCAGGCGGGCGAAAAGATCAAGTTCGCCACGCAGATGGGCGTGGACTGGATCATCGCGGAGTACGACAAGCTGACCAAGATGGTGGAGGTCAACTCCACCACGGCCAACGAGGCCATGGACAGCATCATCGGGGACGACTTCGAGTTCGACGAGTCCACGATGGAGGCCAGTACGCCCGAGGACAACGAGGCCGCGACGTCGGAGGTCGAAGACGCGCCGGTCGTCAAGTTCCTGCACAAGATGCTGCTGGACGCTTTCAGCATGCGCGCGTCGGACTTGCACTTCGAGCCCTACGAATCGACCTACCGCGTGCGATTCCGGGTCGACGGCGAACTGCGCGAGATCGCCTCCCCGCCCGTCGCCATCAAGGACAAGCTGGCGTCGCGCATCAAGGTCATCTCGCGCATGGACATCTCCGAAAAGCGCGTGCCGCAGGACGGCAAGATGAAGCTCAAGATCGGCCCGGACCGCGTGATCGATTTCCGGGTGAGCACGCTGCCCACGCTGTTCGGCGAAAAGATCGTGATCCGGATCCTGGACCCGAGCAGCGCCAGGCTGGGCGTGGACGCGCTGGGCTACGAGCCCGAGGAAAAGAAGCGCCTGCTGGACGCGGTGAGCCGGCCGTACGGCATGGTCCTCGTGACGGGGCCTACCGGCTCCGGCAAGACCGTGTCGCTCTACACCTGCCTGAACCTCCTGAACAAGCCGGGCGTGAACATCTCGACGGCGGAAGACCCGTCCGAAATCAACATGCCCGGCGTCAACCAGGTGAACGTCAACGACAAGGCGGGACTCACGTTCGCCGCGGCGTTGAAGTCCTTCCTGCGGCAGGACCCGGACGTGATCATGGTCGGCGAAATCCGGGACCTCGAAACCGCCGACATCGCGATCAAGGCCGCCCAGACGGGCCACCTCGTGTTGTCCACGCTCCACACCAATGACGCGCCGACGACGCTGACCCGGATGCGGAACATGGGCATTGCGCCGTTCAACATCGCGTCCAGCGTCATCCTGATCACCGCGCAGCGCCTCGCGCGCCGCCTGTGCCCGAACTGCAAGGCCCCCGCGGACATCCCGCACGAAACCCTGCTGGACGCGGGATTCAGGGAAGAAGACGTGGATGGCACCTGGACGCCATACCGGCCCGTCGGTTGCCCATCGTGCAACAACGGCTACAAGGGACGGGTCGGCATCTACCAGGTGATGCCCATCAGCGAGGACATCCAGCGCATCATCCTGGCGGACGGGGGCGCGCTGGAAATCGCCAAGCAGGCCGAGCTCGAGGGGGTCAAGAGCCTGCGCCAGTCCGGCCTCTACAAGGTCAGGCTGGGCGTCACCTCGCTGGAAGAGGTGCTGGGCTGCACCAATGTATAACGGCAGGAAGGTTTAGAGGAGTTGCGCATGGCCACGGCCGCTACGAAAGTCGTCGAGTTTGTTTTCGAGTGGGAGGGACGAGACCGCAACGGCAAGCAGGTCCGTGGCGAGACGCGCGCTGCCGGGGAGAACCAGGTCCAGGCAGCGCTGCGCCGCCAGGGCGTATCTCCCACCAAGGTGCGAAAGCGCCGGATGCGCTCGGGCAAGGCGATCAAGCCGAAGGACATCGCCATCTTCACGCGCCAGCTCGCCACCATGATGAAAGCCGGCGTGCCGCTGCTGCAGGCTTTCGACATCGTGGGTCGCGGCAATCCCAATGCCAGCGTCGCCAAACTGCTCAACGACGTCCGAACCGACGTCGAAACCGGCACCTCGCTCTCGGCGGCCTTTCGCAAGTACCCGCTGTACTTCGACAACCTGTACTGCAACCTGGTCGAAGCCGGCGAAGCCGCCGGTATCCTGGAATCGCTGCTGGACCGGCTGGCGATCTACATGGAAAAGACCGAGGGCATCAAGTCCAAGATCAAGTCCGCCCTCATGTACCCGATCTCGGTCGTGGTGGTCGCGTTCGTCGTGGTCGCGGTGATCATGATCTTCGTGATCCCGGCGTTCAAGGAAGTGTTCTCGTCCTTCGGCGCCGACCTGCCGGCGCCCACGCTGTTCGTGATCGCCATGAGCGAGGTCTTCGTGAAGTTCTGGTGGCTGATCTTCGGCGGCATCGGCGGGGGCCTGTACTTCTTCATGCAGGCCTGGAAGCGCAGCGAGAAGGTCCAGATCTTCATGGACCGGCTGATGCTCAAGCTGCCGGTGTTCGGCGACCTGGTCTTCAAGTCCGTGATCGCCCGCTGGACGCGCACGCTGTCGACGATGTTCGCAGCGGGCGTGCCGCTGGTGGAAGCGCTGGACTCCGTGGGCGGCGCCTCCGGCAACTACGTCTACCAGGCGGCCACCGAGAAGATCCAGATGGAGGTTTCCACGGGCACCAGCCTGACGGCCGCCATGACCAATGCCAACGTGTTTCCCTCGATGGTGCTGCAGATGTGCGCCATCGGGGAGGAGTCCGGCTCGCTCGACCACATGCTGGGCAAGGCGGCCGATTTCTACGAAGCCGAGGTCGACGACATGGTGGCCGGCCTGTCCAGCCTGATGGAGCCGATCATCATCGTGTTCCTCGGTGGCCTGATCGGCGGCATCGTCGTTTCCATGTACCTGCCCATCTTCAAGCTCGGCCAGGTCGTCTGATGCTGGTCTCGCCGATGATCGACACCGGCCTCGCCGGCGTCTTCGGGCTGCTCGTGGGCAGCTTCCTCAACGTCGTGATCTACCGGCTGCCCCAGATGCTGGAGCACCAGTGGGCCGCGGAATGCGCGGAACTGGCCGGCAAGCCCCTGCCTGAAGGCCCGGCGGTGAACCTGGTGCGCCCCCGCTCCCGCTGCCGCCAATGCGGGCACCTGATCCGCTGGTACGAGAACGTGCCCGTCCTCAGCTACCTGGCGCTGCGCGGCAGGTGCTCGGCTTGCGCCACGCCGATCGGGCTGCGCTACCCGCTGGTGGAACTCGGGACTGGCGCCCTCTTTGCCTTCTCCGTCTGGCACTGGGGCGCGACGCCCGCGGGCCTGGCCTGGTGCGGTTTTTCGGCGGCGATCGTCGCCCTCGCGCTGATCGACTGGGACACGACGCTGCTGCCCGACGACATCACGTTGCCGCTGCTGTGGGCAGGCCTCATCGTCGCGGCCCTGCGCTGGAACAGCGTCGCCCTGCCCGAGGCGCTGTGGGGCGCGGTCGCGGGCTACCTCTCGCTGTGGATCGTCTACAAGGCCTTCAAGCTGCTCACCGGCAAGGAGGGCATGGGCTACGGCGATTTCAAGCTGTTCGCCGCGCTCGGCGCCTGGTTCGGCTGGCAGGCGCTGGTGCCGATCATCCTGATGGCCTCGGTCATCGGCGCGGTGATCGGGATCGCGATGAAGTTCGCCGGCGGCCTGCGCGAGGGCGGCTACGTGCCCTTCGGCCCGTTCCTGGCCGGTGCCGGCCTCACGGCCATGATCTTCGGACCGGCCTCCATCCTCGGCGCCATCGGACTCTAGGGCCTGTTCACACTGTTTTGGCGAGATGCGTTGCGAGTCAAAAAGGTCATGCGCAAGGCGCGACGCGCGAGCCGGGGTCGGCCCCCGGCCGCGTTTCGGAACGCAGCGCATGGCCTTCCCGCCAACCGGAGGGAACGTGGTTGATACCGCGCCACTCGTCGTTACGCTCCTGGCCGAGGCGGCCAGCCTTGGCGTCGTCGCGCGCCTTGATTGGCACGGTATCAACCACGTTCGCACTCGTGAAAACGGTGTGAACAGGCCCTGGCCATGACGATCCGGGTCGGCCTGACGGGCGGCATCGGCAGCGGCAAGAGCACCGTGCTGCGGATGCTGGCGGACCTCGGTGCAGCCACCATCGATGCGGACGCCATCTCCCGCTCCGCCACGGCGGCAGGCGGGACGGCCATCCCCGCGATCACCCGGGTGTTCGGGGCGGGCTTCGTCACCGCCGAGGGCGCGCTCGACCGCGAACGCATGCGCGGCCACGCCTATGCGGACCCCGACGCGCGCAAGCGGCTCGAAGAGATCATCCACCCCCTGGTCGGGCAGGAGAGCGCCCGCCAGGTGCAGGCGGCGCTGGACGCCGGCGCCCGCTGCATCGTCTTCGACATCCCCCTGCTCGTCGAATCGGGCCGCTGGCGGTCCCAGGTGGATCGGGTGCTGGTGATCGATTGCTCGACCGAAACCCAGGTGCGGCGCACCGTGGCCCGCAGTGCGATCAAGACCGAGGCGGTGCTCGCCATCATCGCCGCCCAGGCCCCGCGCGCTTTGCGCCTGGCAGCCGCCGATGCCGTCATCTGCAACGAAGGGCTTTCACTCGAGGCGCTGCGTGACAACGTGGTACAGGTCGCCCGGCGCTTCGGGCTATGATGGGTCGCTTTGCCGAAGAGCCCCAGGACAGCCCCAGCGTGATCCTCTACGAATACCCTTTCAACGAACGCATTCGCACCTACCTGCGCCTGGAACACCTGTTCCGGCGGCTCGGCGAACTGGTGCCGCGTCCACACCCGATCGATCACCATTACGCGCTCGCCACCATCTTCGAAGTGATGGACGTGGCGGCGCGCGCCGATCTGAAATCCGACGTGATGAAGGACCTGGAAAAGCAGAAGCAGGCCCTCAATGGCTACCGGGGCAATCCGGCCATCGCCGAAGGCGTCCTCGATGAGGTCATCGGCAAGCTCGATCGCTGCTTTTCCGCCCTGAACAACCTGCCCGGAAAGGCGGGGCAATCCCTGACCGAGAACGACTGGCTCATGAGCATCCGCAGCCGTGTGGGCATTCCGGGCGGCACCTGCGAGTTCGACCTGCCGGCCTACTACGCCTGGCAGCACCGCGCGGCCCGCACGCGGCAGGACGACCTGGAGCGCTGGGCTTCCACCCTCGCGCCGCTGGCCGAATCCATCCACATGCTGCTCAAGCTGCTGCGCGATTCCGGCACGCCGCAGAAAGTGATGGCCAGCCACGGCCAGCTGCAGCAGACCCTGCCGCAGGGCCGCACGTTCCAGCTGCTGCGCCTGCGGCTGGACCCCGCGTTGGGCCTGGTTCCGGAGATCAGCGGCAACCGCCTGATGGTTTCCGTCCGGCTGATGCGCCAGGAAAGCGCCGACCGGCTGCAGGCGAGCAACGACAGCGCCCAGTTCGAACTCACGCTCTGCTCCTGAAGAGGCTCGCGATGGGACCGTCGGACACCCCTGCCCTTGCCAAGCCCCGCGTGGTGCGCTGCCCGGCCTGCGGCGGCGAAAGCGTCTATGCCCCGTCCAACCCTTACCGGCCATTCTGTTCGGAGCGCTGCAGGAACATGGACCTGGGGGCCTGGGCCAGCGAGCGCTTTCGGATGCCCGAAAAACCGCCCCGCGAGGAAGACTAGCGGCCTAGTAGCCGTGGGTCGCGCCCTCGAAGGCCCGCTCCTGCGCGAACCATTCGAGCACCGGCACGGTGCCCGGCAGCACGGGGCGCACTTGCACCGGCAACGTCTCCCATGCGAACGACTGGCCCTCGTGCATGTGCATCTCACCGCTCCACTCGAACACCTTGCAGAAGTTCAGCCGCACGAGCGCGTGCGGATAGTCCACGCGCTCGATGCGCCACGGATGCACATCGCCGATCACGACGCCGATCTCCTCGACCAACTCGCGCCGCAGTGCCTGCTCCACGGTCTCGCCGGGCTCCACCTTGCCCCCCGGGAACTCCCAGTAGCCCTCGTACACCTTGCCGGGCGGACGCGAGGTGAGCAGGAATGCGCCGTCGGGGCGGACCAGCACGCCGACGGCCACTTCGACTTCCGCGCGGTCGGGGCCGCCTTCCCGCGGCCGATCGGGGTGCGCCATCAGCGGCTTCGCGGAAGGTTCGTTCATGCGGGATGCCGGCCGGCGTAGTCCCGCGCGAACTGGTAGGCGACGCGGCCGCTGCGCGATCCCCGCTCCAGCGCCCACACGAGGGCCTCGGGCCGCGCCGCCGAGATCGCCTGCGCCTTCACGCCGAACCACGACAGCCACTGCGCCGTGATCGCGAGGTATTCGTCCTGCGTGAACGGGTAGAAGCTCACCCACAGCCCGAAGCGCTCGGACAGAGAGATTTTCTCCTCGACCACCTCGCCCGGGTGCACCTCGCCGTCCTCTGTATGGGTGTAGCTGAGGTTCTCCTTCATGTACTCGGGCAGCAGGTGGCGGCGGTTGCTGGTCGCGTAGACGAGCACATTGGGCGTCGAGGCCGCGACGGAGCCGTCGAGGATCGACTTGAGCGCCTTGTAGCCCGGCTCGCCCTCCTCGAAGCTCAGGTCGTCGCAATAGACGATGAATTTTTCCTTCTGCGGCGCGACCACGTCCACGATGTCCGGCAGGTCCACCAGGTCGGCCTTGTCGACCTCGATCAGACGCAAGCCCCGCGCCGCGTACTCGTTGAGGCAGGCCTTGATGAGCGACGACTTGCCGGTGCCGCGCGCCCCCGTCAGCAGCACGTTGTTGGCAGGTTGCGCCTGCACGAACTGCAGCGTGTTGCGCTGGATCTTTTCCTTCTGGAGGTCGATTTCCTTCAGGTCGGAAAGGCGGATCCCGGCGACGTGCCGCACCGGCTCCAGTGCGCCGTGCCCGGAAGAGCGCTTGCGGTAGCGCCAGGCGGTGGACGCGCTCCAGTCCGGCGCGGAAAGAGGCTGCGGCAGGATCGCCTCGATTCGGGCGATCAGTTCCCCCGCACGCTCGATCAGCTTCTCCAGTTTGTCGCTCATGAACGGTAGTCCGCGTTGATGCTGACGTAATCGTGGCTGAGGTCGCAGGTCCAGACCGTGTCGGCGGCGTTGCCGCGGCCCAGGCCGACACGCACGGTGATCTCGCTTTGCCGCATCACGCGCTGGCCGTCCTCTTCGCGGTAGGCCGGGTTGCGCCCGCCGTTGACGGCAACATGAACGTCGTCGAGGTACAGGTCGATCCTTGTCTGGTCGAGGTCGTCGATGCCTGCGTACCCCACGGCCGCCAGGATGCGCCCCAGGTTCGGATCGCAGGCGAAGAACGCGGTCTTGACGAGGGGCGAATGCGCGATCGCGTACGCGACCTTGCGGCATTCCTCGCTCGTCTTGCCTCCCTCGATCCGCACCGTGATGAACTTGGTGGCGCCCTCGCCGTCCCGCACGATGGCCTGCGCCAGCAGCCGCGCCACGTCGAGCATCGCGGCCTTGAGTGCCTGGCCGGATGCGCTCCCGAGCGAAGCGATGGGCGCATGCGCGGCTTTGTTGCTGGCGATCACGACGAACGAATCGTTGGTGGACGTGTCGCCGTCCACCGTGACGCGATTGAAAGAGCCTTCCGCCAGCTCCAGCGCAAGCTGCCGCATCACGGCGGCATCCACCTTCGCGTCCGTGGCCATGAAGCCCAGCATGGTCGCCATGTTGGGCCTGATCATTCCCGCGCCCTTGCTGATGCCCGTGATGCTCACTGTGACGCCCTCGATCGCCACTTGCCGGCTGAAAGCCTTCGGGACGGTGTCCGTGGTCATGATGCCTTCCGCGGCACGCAGCCAGTTGGAACCGGAAGCGTCCGCCAGCGCCGCGGGCAGGCCCGCCTCGATGCGGTCCACGGGCAAGGGCTCCATGATCACACCGGTGGAGAAAGGCAGCACCTGCTCCGGCGCGATGTCCAGCTTGCGCGCGAGCGCAACGCAGGTCGCCCGGGCCCGCACCAGGCCCTCTTCGCCCGTGCCGGCGTTGGCGTTGCCGGTGTTGATGACCATGGCGCGGATGCCGCCGCGGGCCAGGTGCTCGCGGCACACCTGCACCGGCGCCGCGCAGAATCGGTTCTGCGTGAAGACGCCCGCGACCGAGGCGCCCTCATCGATGAGGACGACCGTGAGGTCCTTGCGGCTGGCCTTGCGGATGCCCGCCTCGGCGACGCCGATGCGCACGCCCGGCACGGGTTGGAGATCGCCGGCACGGGGTGCGGCAAGATTCACGGCCATGAGTTGCTCTTGTCAAGTTAAATATGCATGTGAGGACGCGGCAGGCTTTAGCGCTGCCGCCACGGCAGGCCCCGGTAGCGCCAGCCGCCGCGCTTGCCCCGTTGGGCATTCTCGTCGGGGTCGCCCTCGAAACCTTCCAGGATGTTATAGGCCTCGATGCCGAGCTCGGTCGCGCGCCGCGCCGCGGCAATGGACCGCACGCCGCTGCGGCACAGCAGCAACGCTTTCTTGCCCGGCGGCACGGCAGCTTTCAATTCATCGTCGAATGATGCGTTCGGCACCATGCCCGGCCATTGCTTCCAGGCCAGCGGCACCGCGCCGGGGATGAAGCCGACCCACTCCCGTTCGGCGTCGCTGCGGATGTCCAGCAGCACAGCCTCGCCGTTTTGCCACCAGTCGTAGGCCAGCTGCGGCGTCACGTCGGCGGCGTAGCCCGTCGCGGGCCTCGGCTGTGATTCGTCGACGCGCGGGATACCGGCCTGGGGCGCGCCCGCGTCGTGCCGCAAGCCCGAGCTCAGGTTGGCCGGAACGGCCTCGTCCAGGCGCTTCGGTTTGGGCAGCTGCAGTTCATTCATGATCGCCTTGAATTCTGCCAGCGTCTTTCCGGCCACACGCTCGTTGCCGGCTTTCTCGGCGCCGATGGTGGAGTGGCTGCGCCCGTGGTAATCGTGGCCCGGCCAGACCACGGTGGCCTCCGGCAACGCGAACAGCACCTCGGTGAGGCTGCGGTACAACGCCGCAGCATTGCCCGACTGAAAATCGGTGCGGCCGCAACCGTTGATGAGCAAGGTGTCGCCGGTGAACACATGGCCGCGCCACAGGTAGCTCATGCTGCCCGCGGTGTGGCCCGGAGTGTGGAATGCCTTCAGCTCCTCGCCGCCGAAGCGCAGAACGTCGCCGTGCCCGAGCTGCACCGCCGCAGTGCCGATGCCGCAACCTTCGGGCGCCGCGGTGCGAGCGCCCGCATGTTCGGCGAGCAGACCTGCGCTGGTGATGTGATCGGCGTGGGCGTGGGTTTCAACCGCCCACACCAGCCGAAGCCCGTGCTCTCGAAGCAAGGCCAGGTCGCGGGCGAGTTGCTCATCGACCGGGTCGATGATCAGCGCATCGCGAGTGGCCTCATCCACCACCACATAGGTGTAGCTACTGGACGCCGGGTCGAAAAGCTGGATCGGTTGCATGCCTCATTTTCGCTCCTGGCGGATCATTGCAGAAGGCCGGCAAACCGGCTGAGCCAGCGGGCCGTGCGCAGCAGTGCAGCATCCCCATCACGCCGCCCGACCAGTTGGACTCCGATCGGCAATCCATTGGCGCCCTTCAGCAGGGGTATCGTGATCGCCGGCTGGCCCGTGAAAGTCCAGAGCGTGCACATGATGGGATCGCCGGTGCTGGCCAGCCCGCTTGGCGCGGTTCCGAGCGCGGCGGGCGTGAGTATGGCGTCGAACGATTGAAAAATGCCATCGAACGATTGCGCGATCTCATCGCGCCGGCCGAGCGCGCGCCGGTATTCGCCGGAAGTCACGGCCCGGCCGCGCTGGATCTGGCTGCGCAGGGACTCCGACAGCCGATCCCCGCCCCGTTCGTACTCGGCGTGGAAGGAATTGGCGATGTCCGCCTCCATCAGCGTCCGATGCAGGTCGTAGACGGCGGCTGTGTCGGAAGGCAACTGCGCATCGTCAATCGACTGGCCGAGCGTCTTCGCGAATTCCGTGAACACCGCCTGCGCATCGGGCGCCATGCGTCCCCACATCGGCGTTCGGGCCAAGCCGAACCTCGGCGAGGCGGCTGCGGCAGGCTCACTGACGTGCGCGAGGTCGCGGCCCGCCATGCACTGTGCAAGCAGCGCCGCGTCATCGACACTGCGCGCAAACACGCCGACCTGATCGAGGACAGGCGACTGCCGCAGGACGCCCGTGCGCGGTATCCACGTGGCCGTGGGTTTGAACCCGACCACCCCGCAGAACGATGCGGGCCGGATGACCGACCCGTTGGTTTGGGTTCCGATTGCCAGCGGCACCATCCCCGCCGCGACAGCCGCGGCCGAACCGCTGGAAGACCCGCCGGGGGTATGGGAGGCATCGTGGGGATTGCGTGTCTTGCCGGGCGCGTACGTCGCCAGTTCGGTTGTCACGGTCTTGCCCATGATCAGGCCGCCAGCGGCGCGCACGCGCGACACGACGAGCGCATCGTCGCGGGGCTGCCGGCCCTGGTGAAGCACGGTGCCATTTTCCGTGGGCATGTCGGCGGTATCGATGATGTCCTTCACGCCGACCGGAACGCCGTGCAGCGCGCCGGGTGCGGCGCCCGACGCCAGGGCCTTGTCGGCGGCATCGGCCTGGGACAGCACCAGCTGCTCGTCGAGCTGAATCCAGGCCTGCACCTCGGGCTCGCGCTGGTGGACACGCTCGAGCAGGGCCTGGGCGTATTCGCGCGCGCTCAGGTTGCCGGCGCGCAGCCGTGCCGCGACATCCACGGCGCACAGCAGGGCGAGGTCGGGCGCGCTCACACGAGCCTGACGCTGAGGTTGTGAATCCGTCGTCGCATTTGGTTTGTCTCCTGTTGTATTTCAATCCAGCTCGGCTGCAAACGTTAGTACCAGCGCGCACTGCCGAGGCTTACGGCGCGCTGAACGCTCGGTGAAAACCCTGTTTCAGTTCTCGGCACCGAGGGCCAAAGATAGCTTGCTAACTACCAGATTCAACCCACCGGAGACAATAAATGGACGAAATGAAGACCCCGCGCCGTCGCAGCTTGCTCAAGGGCGCGGCGGTTGCCGCCGGCGCGATGACCGCGCCGATGGTCGCCAAGGCCCAGGCCGGGCCGATCTCGATGCGCTGGCAAAGCACCTGGCCTTCGAAGGACATCTTCCACGAGTACGCACTGGACTTCGCCAAGAAAGTCAACGACATGACCGGAGGCGACCTCAGGATCGAAGTGTTGCCGGCGGGCGCCGTGGTGCCGGCCTTCGGCCTGCTGGACGCCGTCTCCAAGGGCACGCTCGACGGCGGGCATGGCGTGCTGGGCTACCACTACGGCAAGCAGAATGCGCTCGCCCTCTGGAACTCGGGGCCTGCGTTCGGCATGGACGCCAACATGCTTCTCGCCTGGCACAAATATGGCGGCGGCAAGGAGCTGCTGGAAAAGCTGTATGCCTCCATCGGGGGCAACGTTACATCCTTCCTGTACGGCCCGATGGCCACCCAGCCGCTCGGCTGGTTCAAGAAGCCGATCACGAAGTCGGCTGATTTCAAGGGCCTGAAGTTCCGCACCAACGGCCTGGCGATCGACCTGTTCACCGCGATGGGCGCGGCCGTGAACGCACTGCCCGGCGGCGAAATCGTGCCCGCCATGGACCGCGGCCTGCTGGACGGCGCCGAGTTCAACAACGCGACTTCCGACCGCGTGCTCGGGTTTCCGGACGTCTCCAAGGTCTGCATGCTGCAAAGCTATCACCAGAGCGCCGAAACGTTCGAGATCATGTTCAACAAGCCGAAGTACGAGGCGCTGCCCGCCAAGATGAAGGCCATCATCGCGGGCGCGGTGGAGGCCGCTTCGGCCGACATGTCCTGGAAAGCCATCGACCGCTATTCCAAGGACTACATCGAGCTGCAGACCAAGGACAAGGTCAAGTTCTACAAGACGCCCGATTCCGTCCTGGCCGACCAGCTCAAGCTCTGGGACGCGATCATCGAGAAGAAATCGGCGGAGAACCCGCTGTTCAAGGAAATCGTCGCTTCGCAGAGGGCCTTCGCCGAACGCGCGGTGAAATGGGACCAGGACACGTATGTGAGCCGACGCATGGCAGTGGGCCACTTCTTCGGCGGCAAGCCCGCCGCACCCAAGAAAGCCTGAGGGTTTTATCGGACCAACATCGGCCATCCGGCGCTGCCGGATGGCTTTTTTTTGAGCAGCCCCCATATGCAGAAATTGCTCCTGACGATCGACAAGATCAGCACATTTGTCGGTCAGTTCTTTTCATGGTTGATCGTGGGCCTCACCCTGCTGATCTCGTGGGAAGTGTTTTCGCGCTATGCGCTGGACCACCCCCACTCCTGGGCCTTCGACGTGATGATCATCATGTACGGCACCCTGTTCATGATGGCCGGCGCCTACACATTGGCCAAGGCCGGCCATGTGCGCGGCGACGTGCTCTACGGGTTTTTCGAGCCCCGCACCCAGGCCACCATCGACCTGATCCTGTACATCGTGTTTTTCATCCCCGGCGTGTTCGCGCTCACATACGCCGGTTACTTCTATGCGGCGGATTCCTGGGCGATCCGCGAATCCTCGACCATCACGGCCGAAGGCCCGCCGATCTATCCGTTCAAGGCGATGCTGCCGCTGGCGGGCGCCTTCCTCCTGGCGCAGGGCATCGTCGAGATCATCCGCTGCCTGATCTGCATCAAGCAGGGGGAGTGGCCGTCACGCGCCGAAGACGTGCAGGAAGTCGATGTCGACAAACTCAAGGAGATGGTGCACGTGAAGGATGAAGACATCGCAAAGCTCGACAAGTTCGTCGCGCCGCACGGGAGCACCCCATGAACATTCGCAAGGAACTGTGGTTCGGCTTCGCCTTGATGGCGATCATCCTCACCACGGTGGTGATCTACACGCCCTGGGCGGGTTTCATCGATGGCCACCTGGATCGGGCGGACATGGGCGCTCTCGGATTGCTGATGCTGGCGCTGATCGTCGTGGCGATCATGCTGGGCTTTCCCACCGCATTCACGTTGATGGGGATGGGCGTGTTCTTCGGCTGGCTCGCCTATCGCAGCGTCAATCCCGAGCTGGCGACCCAGCAGATTCTCGACCTGATGGTGCAGCGAGCCTATTCGGTCATGTCCAACGACGTGCTGATCGCCATTCCGCTCTTCGTATTCATGGGCTACCTGGTCGAGCGCGCGAACCTGATCGAGAAGCTCTTCAAGAGCCTGCACCTCTCGCTGGCGCGGGTGCCCGGCGCGTTGGCGGTTGCCACCATCGTGACGTGCGCGATCTTCGCCACGGCCACGGGCATTGTCGGCGCGGTGGTGACGCTGATGGGCCTGCTCGCGCTGCCGGCCATGCTGCGCGCGGGCTACAACATCAAGGTCGCGGCCGGCGCGATCACGGCCGGCGGCTGCCTGGGCATCCTGATTCCGCCCTCGGTGCTGCTGATCGTCTACGGCGCCACGGCGGGTGTGTCCGTGGTAAAGCTCTACGCAGGCGCGTTCTTTCCCGGAATCATGCTGGCGGCGCTGTATGTCGGCTACGTCATCATCCTGGCCAAGTGGAAGCCTCACCTGGCGCCTCCCTTGAGCGAAGCGGAGCGGACGGTCGCATTGCCCCCGCTGTCGCAGGCGTTGAGCACACGAAGCCGCAACGCCCTTACCGGATTGCTCGGTGCCCTGCGCGATCCGTCGGTTGACAGGGGCGCCGTTGCAACCCAGCTGTTCATTTCCCTGCTGCCGGCCATTTCGATCGTCGTCCTGCTTGCCTTCATGTATGGCTCCTCCACGGCCCCGAGGGCCGTCGTCGATACCACAGGCCTCGTGCAATCGGGCGGCGCGATCACGAACGAGGACGAAAAACCCGCGGAAACCGGCGGCGTCCAGGAGCCGCCCGCCGAGGAATCCGGCCTGCAGGAACCGCCCCAGGAAGGCGGCGTCCAGGAGCCACCGGCCGAGTCGCCGGCTTCGGCGACGACAGCCGCCGCGACAGCCGCCGCGACTGCTGCCACCCCGCCGTCCAGCGCTCCGGCCGAGGCCACGCAAGCGGCAGCGCCCGCCGAACGCGTCCCCGCCCCGACCTGGTTCTGGATCGTGTTGGGGATCGGGGTGCTCAGCCTCGTCCTCATCTGCTGGCTGATGAGCTGGCAGCGCCTTGAAATCTTCAAGATGCTGTTGGCGTCGTTCTTCCCTCTGGCCGTGATGATCATCGCCGTGCTCGGGTCGATCGTGTTCGGCCTGGCCACGCCCACGGAGGCGGCAGCCGTGGGCGCATTCGGCGGGCTCTTGTTGGCCGGCATCTACCGGTATGTGGCCGCCAAGGGCGTCGATGGCGGCGGCGCCGTCGCCAGGACGATGAAGGACCTTGGCGGCATCATCAAGGAATCCTCGTTCCTGACGGCGAAAACCAGTGCGATGGTCTGTTGGCTCTTCGTGGGATCGTCCATCTTCTCCGCCTCGTTCGCCCTGCTGGGAGGGCAGGACCTCATCGAGCGCTGGGTGCTGTCGCTGGGCCTGACCACACTCCAGTTCATGCTGCTGTCGCAGTTCATCATCTTCATCCTGGGCTGGCCGCTGGAATGGACGGAGATCATCGTGATCTTCATGCCGATCTTCATACCGCTGCTGGCGAAGTTCAACGTGGATCCGCTGTTCTTCGGGCTCCTGGTGGCTTTGAACCTGCAGACCGCGTTTCTCTCGCCGCCGGTCGCGATGGCCGCGTTCTATCTCAAGGGTGTGTCGCCGCCGCAGGTCACGCTCAACCAGATCTTCGCGGGGATGATGCCGTTCATGGGCATCCAGATCATTGCGCTGGCCTTGCTCTACGCCTTCCCGGCGATCGGGCTGTGGCTGCCCGGACTGCTCTACAAGTAGGTCGCTTGCGGCGCTTGCGGGGGACCCCGGAAGCGCCGCAGGATTGACGTTTACGTAAACGTCAAGTAAGGTAGAGGGCCCAGATTTCAGCCCGGCAGGGTGCGCCTTCGCGCGCCCTGCCCCGGAGAACACCATGACCGACCTGTCCGCCGAATTCAAGGCGCTCGCGAACTACCGTCCCGCCCACAAAGTGCGCTTCGTCACGGCGGCCAGCCTGTTCGATGGCCACGACGCGGCCATCAACATCATGCGGCGCATCCTGCAGGGCATGGGCGCCGAGGTGATCCACCTCGGGCACAACCGCAGCGTCGACGACGTGGTGACGGCTGCGCTGCAGGAAGACGTGCAGGGCATCGCGATCAGCTCCTACCAGGGCGGCCACGTCGAGTACTTCAAGTACATGGTGGACCTGCTCAAGTCCCGCGGCGGCGGGCACATCCAGGTGTTCGGCGGCGGCGGCGGCGTGATCGTGCCGCCCGAAATCCGCGAGCTCCAGGCCTATGGCGTGAGCCGCATCTACAGCCCGGAAGACGGCCAGCGCATGGGGCTGGCCGGCATGATCGGCGAGATGGTGATGCGCTGCGACCAGGACATCACCGGCTACGCGCCGACGGACGTGAAGGCGATCCAGGGCCACGGCGAGATGAACTGGCGAGCCCTCGCCCAGCTCATCACGGCGCTGGAGAGCGGGAAGGCCGATGCCGGCTTGATGAAGGCCGTCGCGGCCGAGGCGTCGGGCCGGCACATCCCGGTTCTGGGCATCACGGGCACGGGCGGCGCCGGCAAGTCGTCCCTCACCGACGAACTGATCCGCCGCCTGCGGCTGGACCAGGGCGATTCGCTGCGCATCGCCGTCGTCTCCATCGACCCCTCCCGCCGCAAGAGCGGTGGCGCGCTGCTGGGCGACCGCATCCGGATGAATGCGATCGGCCCCTGGAGCCGGGGCACGCGAGTGCCCGCCGGGCCGCCCGAAGGGCAATCAGCCCCCTCGGGGGGCAGCGCAGCACACGAAGTGGCAAGCGTGGGGGCACAACGTGTCTTCATGCGGTCGCTGGCCACGCGAGATTTCGGCAGCGAGATCTCGGCCGCCCTGCCGGATGTCGTCACCGCGTGCAAGGCCGCGGGCTTCGACCTCGTCGTGGTGGAGACTTCCGGCATCGGCCAGGGTGACGCCGCGATCGTGCCGCTGGTGGACATCCCCATGTATGTGATGACGCCCGAATTCGGCGCCGCCAGCCAGCTCGAGAAGATCGACATGCTCGACTTCGCCGAGTTCGTGGCCATCAACAAGTTCGACCGCAAGGGCGCGCTCGACGCCTTGCGCGACGTGGCCAAGCAGGTCCAGCGCAACCGGGAGGCTTTCGGCAAGCGGCCCGAGGAAATGCCGGTGTTCGGCACCATGGCCGCGCGCTTCAACGACGACGGTGTGACGGCGCTGTACCAGGCGCTGAAGCCCCGGCTGGCGGAGCTGGGCCTGCGGCTCAAGGAGGGCGAGCTGCCGCGCGTGGACGTGCGCCACAGCACCAACCAGACGCCCGTGGTGCCCGCGGCGCGCACCCGTTACCTCGCGGAGATCAGCGACACCGTGCGCAGCTACAAGAAGCAGGCGCGCGAGCAGGCCCGGCTGGCGCGCGAGATCCAGCAGTTGCGCGAGAGCGCCCGCATGCTGCACGAGGACGACGCCGAGCGCGATGGCGCCAAGAACACCGTGCTTCGGCTGGCCGAGGAGCGCGACGCCCGGTTCGATGGGGCCGCGCGCAAGCTGCTGGCGCAGTGGCCGCAAATGCAGAAAGCCTATTCCGGCGACGAATACGTCGTGAAGATCCGCGACAAGGAAATCCGCACGGCGCTCACGACCAAATCTCTCTCCGGCACGACGATCCGCAAGGTCAGCCTGCCCCAGTACGAAGACCACGGCGAGATCCTCAAGTGGCTGATGCTGGACAACGTGCCCGGCAGCTACCCCTACACGGCGGGTACCTTCGCCTTCAAGCGCGAGAACGAGGACCCGACCCGCATGTTCGCGGGCGAGGGCGACGCCTTCCGCACCAACACCCGCTTCAAGCTGCTCAGCTCGGGCATGCCGGCCAAGCGCCTGTCCACGGCCTTCGATTCGGTCACGCTGTACGGCAACGACCCCGACCTGCGCCCCGACATCTACGGCAAGGTGGGCAACTCGGGCGTGTCGATCGCGACGCTGGACGACATGAAGGTGCTGTACTCGGGCTTCGACCTGTGCTCCCCGCAGACCTCGGTGTCGATGACGATCAACGGCCCCGCCCCTTCCATCCTGGCGATGTTCATGAACACGGCCATCGACCAGAACCTGGAGAAGTTCAAGGCCGACAATGGCCGCGAGCCCACCGACACCGAAAGCCAGAAGATCCGCGAGTGGGTGCTGGCCAATGTGCGCGGCACGGTGCAGGCCGACATCCTGAAGGAAGACCAGGGCCAGAACACCTGCATCTTCTCGACCGAATTCAGCCTGAAGGTGATGGGCGATATCGCCGAGTACTTCGTGCACCACAACGTGCGCAACTTCTACTCGGTGTCGATCTCCGGCTACCACATCGCCGAGGCCGGCGCCAACCCGATCAGCCAGCTGGCGTTCACGCTGTCCAACGGCTTCACCTTCGTGGAGGCGTATCTCGCGCGCGGCATGCACATCGACGATTTCGCGCCCAACCTGTCGTTTTTCTTCTCCAACGGCATGGACCCCGAGTACACGGTGATGGGTCGGGTCGCCCGCCGCATCTGGGCGGTGGCGATGAAGGAAAAGTACGGCGCCAACGAGCGCAGCCAGAAGCTCAAGTACCACATCCAGACCTCCGGTCGCAGCCTCCATGCGCAGGAGATCCAGTTCAACGACATCCGCACCACGCTGCAGGCGCTGATCGCGATCTACGACAACTGCAACTCGCTGCACACCAACGCGTTCGACGAGGCCATCACCACACCCACCGAAGACAGCGTGCGGCGCGCCATGGCGATCCAGCTGATCATCAACCGCGAGTGGGGCCTGGCCAAGAACGAAAACCCGAACCAGGGCGCGTTCATCATCGAGGAGCTCACGGAACTGGTCGAGGAGGCCGTGCTCGCGGAGTTCGAGCGCATCGCCGAGCGCGGCGGCGTGCTCGGCGCCATGGAAACCGGCTACCAGCGCGGCCGCATCCAGGACGAGTCGATGCATTACGAGATGCTCAAGCACACCGGCGAGCTGCCGATCGTGGGCGTCAACACCTTCCGCAACCCGCATGGCGACGCCGTGCAGGACAAGCTGGAACTGGCGCGCTCCACCGATGAGGAAAAGCAGAGCCAGCTCAAGCGCCTGCAGGACTTCCAGGCGCGCAACGCCAAACAGGCGCCGGCCATGCTCAAGCGCCTGCAGCAGGCCGTCATCGACAACCGCAACGTGTTCGAGGTGCTGATGGACGCCGTGCGCGTCTGTTCGCTCGGGCAGATCACGAACGCGCTGTTCGAGGTGGGCGGCCAGTACCGCCGGAACATGTGATGGCGGCCGAGGCGGGCATCTCCTACCGTGGCGCCGTCTACCCGAAAGAAGATTCGATTGGGCCACGAGATGCGCGCCGAGGAGGACCGGCGAAGCGGCCGCGGTCACGACGGTGCCGGGCGTTCACATGGATGCTCGAGCCCGCAAGGCGTGCCGGTTCCCGGTGGAGCTGCCGGCGCAGGGGCCCACGGGGCGGCATAGCCCCGCAACTGTCAGGCTTCTGACAGCATATCCGAGAGCGTTGTCTCTGGCGCCGTCCATCACGCAAAACTACCTAAGGTCTTACCCCCTATCGCAGTGCAGCATGCTTTCTTAGCATTCGCCATCCCGTTGCCCCGCCACTGGCTGGAGCAACTCGTTCAACGCAGGAGGCGGATTGGCAGCTGAGTTCATTCTCGAGACGAAGGGCCTGACCAAGGAGTTCAAGGGCTTCGTGGCGGTCAATAACGTCGACCTGAAGGTCGCCCGGGGGCATATCCATGCGCTGATCGGTCCGAACGGCGCGGGCAAGACGACCTTCTTCAACCTGCTGACCAAGTTCATCATTCCCACCCGCGGCACGATCACCTACCGCGGCGTCGATATCACGCACGAGAAGCCCGCCCAGACGGCGCGGCGCGGCATCGTCCGCTCCTTCCAGATCTCCGCGGTGTTCCCCCACATGACCGTGCTCGAGAACGTGCGTGCCGCCTTGCAGCGCGGCCTGGGCACCTCGTTCCATTTCTGGAAGCCGGAACGGTCGCTGCACCACCTGCATGAGCGCGCCGATGAACTGCTGACCTCGGTGGACCTGAAGGATTTCGCGGACGAGCTCACCGTCAACCTTCCCTACGGCCGCAAGCGCGCGCTCGAACTGGCGACGACCATGGCCCTGGAACCCGACCTGATGCTGCTGGACGAGCCGACGCAGGGCATGGGCCATGAGGACGTGCACCGCGTGACGGAACTGATCAAGAAGGTGTCCGCGGGCCGCACCATCCTGATGGTGGAGCACAACATGAATGTCGTCGCCTCGATCGCCGACCGGATCACGGTGCTGCAGCGCGGCGCCATCATCGCGGATGGCCCGTACGCCGAGGTGTCGGCCAATCCGCAGGTCATCGAGGCCTACATGGGCACGGCCGAGACCGCGCTCCAGGGAGCCCATTGATCATGTCCAAAGAGCTCCTTCGCATCGAGGACCTGAACGCCTGGTACGGCGAATCGCACATCCTCCATGGCGTGAACCTCACCGTCAACGAGGGCGAGGTGGTCTGCCTGCTGGGTCGCAACGGCGCGGGCCGCACCACCACCATGCGCGCGATCGTCGGGCTCACCGGCAGCCGCAAGGGATCGATCCGCATCAACGGCGAGGAGGCGATCAAGCTGCCGCCGCACAAGGTCGCGCGGCTCGGCGTAGGTTACTGCCCCGAGGAGCGCGGCATCTTCGCCAGCCTCTCCGCCGAGGAGAACCTGATGCTGCCACCGGTGATCGCCCCCGGCGGCATGAGCGTGGGCGACATCTACGAGATGTTCCCCAACCTGAAGGAGCGCGCCGGCAGCCCCGGCACGCGCCTGTCGGGCGGCGAGCAGCAGATGCTGGCGGTGGCGCGCATCCTGCGCACCGGCGCCCGCCTGCTGTTGCTGGACGAAATTTCCGAGGGCCTGGCCCCGGTGATCGTGCAGAAACTGGCCGAGATGATCCGCACGCTGAAGGCCAAGGGCTACACCATCGTCCTGGTGGAGCAGAACTTCCGGTTCGCAGCGCCGCTGGCCGACCGTTTCTACGTCATGGAACACGGCCGCATCGTCAAGCAGTTCGAGCAGCGCGAGCTGGCCGGCAACATGGCCATGCTGCAGGAATTCCTGGGCGTGTAGCGCCGCCCGTCCACGTCACCCAACCCCGTTTTTTCAGGAGACTTCTATGAAACTCAAGACCCTCGTGGCAGCACTGGCCGTCGGCCTGGGCACGTTCAGCGCCTTCGCGCAGAGCAATTCCGGCCCGGTGAAGATCGGCTTCATCACCGACATGTCGAGCCTGTACGCCGACATCGACGGCCCGGCCGGCGGCGAAATGGTCAAGTGGGCCGCGCAGGACTTCGGCGGCAAGGTGCTGGGCCGGTCGATCGAAGTGCTGACGGCCGACCACCAGAACAAGGCTGACGTCGCGAGCTCGAAGGCCCGCGAGTGGATGGACAAGGAAA
>Ga0255338_1002972_pt1 | contig 22107 bp, 21 predicted proteins | sample MeOH1_35cm_T4_19_FD_203715 | JGI IMG/M metagenome (GOLD analysis project Ga0255338, IMG submission 203715) | Sandy soil microbial communities from University of British Columbia, Vancouver, Canada - MeOH1_35cm_T4_195 | ecosystem: Engineered > Artificial ecosystem > Sand microcosm > Unclassified ...
TCTCGCTCACCACGCCCATGTTGTGCGTGATCAGCACCAGCGCCATGCCGCGCTCCTGCTGCAGGTTGCGCAGCAGGTCGAGGATCTGGGCCTGGATCGTCACGTCGAGCGCGGTGGTCGGCTCGTCGGCGATCAGCAGGCGCGGGTTGCAGGAGATCGCCATCGCGATCATCACGCGCTGGTTCATGCCGCCCGAGAGCTGGTGCGGGTAGTCGTTCAGGCGCGAGGCGGCGGCCGGGATGCCCACCTGCTCCAGCAGCTCGATGGCGTGCCGCTCGGCGCTCTTCCGGTCCAGCGGCGAGTGCTGGCGCAGCGCCTCCACCAGCTGGTAGCCGATGGTGAAGCAGGGGTTCAGGCTGGTGGTGGGCTCCTGGAAGATCATCGCCATGTCCTTGCCCACCAGGCGCCGGCGCTCGCGGTCGGAGATGCCCAGCAGGTCGTGGCCGGCGAAGCGCAGCGTCTTCGCGCGCACCTTGCCGGGCCAGGCGATCAGGCCCATCAGGGCCATCATCGTCACGCTCTTGCCGGAGCCGGACTCGCCCACGATGCCCAGCATCTCGCCCTGTTCCAGCGTCAGGCTCACGCCCTCCACGGCATGCATCACGCTGCCCTGCGTGGGGAATTCGACGTGGAGGTCTTCGATTTCTAGGAGGGGCATGGGAGTCGAATACCGACTGCCGGACGCAGAGGACGCAAAAGATACGCAGAGGACGCAAAAGAATGCCAATGAAGGATTTCATTCATCTGATTGCATTCCTTTCGCGTCCTCTGCGTACCCTTTGCGTCCTCTGCGTCCGGATGTCCGGTTTTCATCGCTTCAGTTTCGGATCGAGCGCATCGCGCAGGCCGTCGCCCAGCAGGTTGAAGGCCAGCACGGCGACCAGGATCATCAGGCCGGGGAAGGTCACGACCCACCAGGCGCGCAGCACGAATTCGCGCGCGTCGGCCAGCATCGTTCCCCATTCGGGCGAGGGCGGCTGCGCGCCCAGGCCCAGGAAGCCGAGCGCCGCCGCGTCGAGGATGGCGGTGGAGACGCCCAGCGAGGCCTGCACGATCAGCGGCGCCGCGCAATTGGGCAGCACCTCGCTGAACATCAGGCGCAGCGTGCCGGCGCCGCTCACGCGCGCGGCAGTCACGTAGTCGCGCGAGGTCTCGGCGATCACCGCCGCGCGGGTGATGCGCACGTAGTGCGGCAGCACCACCACCGCCACCGCGAGCATCGCGTTGACCAGCCCCGGTCCCAGGATCGCCACGATGACGATGGCCAGCAGCAGGCTGGGCAGCGTCAGCAGGATGTCCATGAAGCGCATGATGGCGATCTCGGTGAGGCCGCGCGCGAAGCCGGCCACCAGCCCCAGCGCGATGCCGATCGCCACCGCGATCAGCACCACCGCGATGCCGATCGACAGCGACAGGCGCGAGCCGAAGATCAGGCGCGAGAGGATGTCGCGGCCGATCGCGTCGGTGCCCAGCAGGTACTGCGCCGAGCCGCCCTCCTGCCACGCCGGCGGCCTGAGGAAGGCGGCGCTGTTGGTGACATCGGGCGCATGCGGCGCCACCCAGGGCGCGAACAGCGCCAGCAGCAGCAGGAAGGTGACCACCGCCAGGCCCATGACGGCGCCCTTGTTGGCGGAGAACGCGATCCAGAACTCGCGCAGCGGGCCGGGCGGGGCGGCGGGCAGGGGAGCGGCAGGAGGCAGCACGGCGCTCATCTCAATGCCCTCCCTGCCGGATGCGCGGATTGATCAGGCCGTAGGCCACGTCCACCAGCAGGTTCACGCTCATCACCACCACGCCCAGCAGCAGCATGCCGCCCTGCAGCACCGGGTAGTCGCGCCGGTTGATCGCCTCGATCAGCCACTTGCCCACGCCGGGCCAGGAGAAGATGGTCTCGGTCAGGATGGCGCCGGTGAACAGCACGCCCACCTGCAGGCCGATCACGGTGATCACCGGGATCAGCGCGTTGCGCAGCGCGTGCACGCCCACCACGCGCAGCGGCGGCAGGCCCTTGGCGCGCGCCGTGCGGATGTAGTCCTCGCCCAGCACCTCCAGCATGGCCGATCGCGTCATGCGCGCGATCACCGCCAGCGGGTTGGTGCCCAGCACGATGGCCGGCAGCACCAGGTGCTTCAGCGCCGAGAGGAAGGCGCCCTTCTCGTCCGACAGCAGCGAATCGACCAGCAGGAAGCCGGTCTTCGGCTCGATGTAGTACTGAACCGAGAGCCGGCCCGACACCGGCGTCCATCCGAGCTGCACCGAGAACAGCAGGATCAGCAGCAGCCCCCACCAGAAGATCGGCATCGAATAGCCGGTAAGCGAGGTGGCCATCACCCCGTGGTCGAACACCGAGTTGCGCTTGACGGCGGCGACGATGCCTGCCGGGATGCCCAGCAGCAGCGCGAACACGATCGCGCACAAGGCCAGTTCGATCGTGGCGGGGAACAGCGCACCGAATTCGCTCACCACGGGCGCCTGCGTGATGATGGACTTGCCCAGGTCGCCCTTGAGCACGCGGCCGATGTAGACGCCGTACTGCACCAGCACCGGCTGGTCGAAGCCGTATTCCTGCACCAGCCTGGCGTGCCGCGCCGGATCGATGCCGCGCTCGCCCGCCATGGTTTCGATCGGGTCGCCGGGGACCAGCCGGATCAGGAAGAACGCCAGCAGCGTCATCCCGAAGAACGTGGGGATGACCAGCGACAGGCGGGTCAGGATGAAGCGCAGCATGGGGGTCGATTGTCGCGCAGAGAAAAGTTCAACTACCGGACGCAGAGGGCGCAAAGGGTACGCAGAGGACGCAAAAAAGACAAAGTTGGAAGGTTTTCTTTTGCGTCCTCTGCGTACCCTTCGCGTCCTCTGCGTCCGGCTGTCCGCCTTCGGCCGTCAGCCCTCGGCTGTCCGCGTCCGGCTGTCCGCCTTCGGCTATTTCCTGTCGCGCAGCTCCCGCCGCAGGATCTTGCCCACCGGCGTCTTCGGCAGGTCCTTGCGGAACTCGATCACGCGCGGCCGCTTGTAGCCCGTGAGGTTGGCGTGGCAGTACTCCCTGACCTTCTCCTCGGTGAGGGACTCGTCCCTCCGCACGATCACCAGCTTCACCGCCTCGCCGGTCTTCTCGTCGGGCACGCCCACCACCGCGCATTCGATCACGCCGGGCAGCATCGCCACCACGTCCTCGACCTCGTTGGGGTACACGTTGAAGCCCGACACCAGCACCATGTCCTTCTTGCGGTCGACGATCTTGAAGTAGCCGCGCTCGTCCTGGATGCCGATGTCGCCGCTCTTGAAGTAGCCGTCGGCCGTCATGACCTTGGCCGTCTCGTCCGGGCGCTGCCAGTAGCCGGCCATCACCTGCGGGCCCTTGATCGCGATCTCGCCCGGCTGGCCGCGCGGCACCTCGCGGCCTTCGTCGTCGATGCACTTCATCGAGGTCGAAGGCAGCGGCACGCCGATGGTGCCGGTGAATTCGGTGCTGGTCACCGGGTTGCAGCTCACCGACGGCGAGGTCTCCGACAGGCCGTAGCCCTCGCAGATCGGGCAGCCGGTCTTCTGCAGCCACAGCCTGGCCACGGCGCCCTGCACCGCCATGCCGCCGCCCACCGAGACCTTCAGGTTGGACCAGTCCACCTTGCCGAAGTCGGGATGGTTGGCCAGGCCGTTGAACAGCGTGTTGACCGCCGGGAAGGTGTGGAACCTGTACTTGGAAAGCTCCTTGAGCACCGCCGGCAGGTCGCGCGGGTTGGGGATCAGGATCAGCTTCGCGCCGGTGCGCATCGACAGCATCATGCCCACCGTGAAGGCGAAGATGTGGTACAGCGGCAGCGCGCAGACCCCGGTGGGCTGCTCGCTGGCCGGCACCTTGCCCATCACGGGCTGGTTCCAGGCCTCGGACTGCAGCACGTTGGCGATGATGTTCCGGTGCAGCAGCACCGCGCCCTTGGAGACGCCCGTGGTGCCGCCCGTGTACTGCAGCACCGCCACGTCGTCGGGCTTGATCTCGGGCTTGCGCACGGTGCTGCGGCTGCCCTGCTTGACGGCTTCGTTGAAGCGCACGGCGCCGGGCAGGCTGTAGGCCGGCACCATCTTCTTGACCTTGCGCACCACGTAGTTGACCAGCGCGCCCTTCAGGCCGCCCAGCATGTCGCCCATGCTCGCCAGCACCACGTGCTTGACCGGCGTGCCGGCGATGCACTGCTGCAGCGTGTTGGCGAAGTTCTCGATGATCACGATCGCCTTGGCGCCCGAGTCCTTGAGCTGGTGCTCCAGCTCGCGCGGCGTGTACAGCGGGTTGACGTTCACCACCACCAGCCCGGCGCGCAGGATGGCCGCCACGGCCACCGGGTACTGCGGCACGTTGGGCATCATGATCGCCACCCGGTCGCCCTTGGCCAGGCCCAGCCCCTGCAGGTACGCGGCGAAGGCGCGGCTGAAGGAATCCGTCTCGCCGAAGCTCAGCTCCTTGCCCATGAACACGTAGGCCGTGCGGGCGGCAAACTTGACGAAGCTCTCTTCCATCAGCTGCACCAGCGAGTGGTACTGCGAGGCATCGATGTCTGCCGGCACGCCTTGCGGATAGGCGGCGAGCCAGGGGCGGTCGTTCATGCGGGTCTCCATCTTTCTTGTTCGATCGCGAATGACCAATGACAAATGACGGGTCGCCCCGTCATTTGCCGCTCGTTGCCGGGGTCATTCGCCGGCCGTCATTGTGTCATTTCAGACCTTCAGCGCCACCAGCACCTCGTCGAGCATCTTCTTGGCGTCGCCGAACAGCATCCGGTTGTTGTCCTTGTAGAACAGCGGGTTGTCGACGCCCGCGTAGCCGGAGGCCATGCTGCGCTTCATGACGATCGAGGTCTTGGCCTTCCACACCTCCAGCACCGGCATGCCGGCGATGGGGCTGGCGGGGTCGTCCTGCGCGGCCGGGTTCACGATGTCGTTGGCGCCGATCACCATGGCGACGTCCGTGTCGGGGAAGTCCTCGTTGATCTCGTCCATCTCCAGCACGATGTCGTAGGGCACCTTGGCCTCGGCCAGCAGCACGTTCATGTGGCCCGGCATGCGGCCGGCCACCGGGTGGATGCCGAAGCGCACCTTGACGCCCTTCTCGCGCAGGTGCTTGGTGATCTCGTAGACCGTGTGCTGCGCCTGCGCCACCGCCATGCCGTAGCCCGGAACGATGATGACGCTCTTGGACTCGCGCAGCAGTTCTGCCGTTTCCAGTGCGCTGATCGGGCTCACCTCGCCGGCCGGTTGCGCGCCGGCACCCGCCGCCGCGGGCGCGCCGCCGCCGGTGCCGAAGCCGCCGGCGATCACGCTGATGAAGTTGCGGTTCATCGCGCGGCACATGATGTACGACAGGATCGCGCCCGAGGAGCCGACCAGCGCGCCCACCACGATCAGCAGGTCGTTGGAGAGCATGAAGCCGGTGGCCGCCGCCGCCCACCCGGAGTAGCTATTGAGCATCGACACCACCACCGGCATGTCGGCGCCGCCGATGGCCATCACCATGTGCACGCCGAAGAGAAGCGCGATCGCGGTCATCACGATCAGCGGCGTCATGCCGGCCTGGATGGTCTCGGCATGCAGGAACTCGCGGCCGAACCAGATCACGACCAGCAGGCCCAGCAGGTTGATCCAGTGGCGCGCCGGCAGCAGCAGGGGCTTGCCGCCGATCTTGCCCGAGAGCTTGCCGAAGGCGATGATCGAGCCGGAGAAGGTGACGGCGCCGATCAGGATGCCGATGTAGATCTCCATCTCGTGGATCGACTTCTCGGCCGCGGTCGGGAACACGGTGGACGTGTCGATGTAGCTGGCGAAGCCGACCAGGCACGCGGCCAGGCCCACCAGGCTGTGCATCGCCGCGACCAGCTCCGGCATCTGCGTCATCTGCACCTTCTTGGCCGCGTAGAGGCCGATGCTGCCGCCGACGAGCAGCGCACCGACGATCCAGGCATAGCCGGCCGGCGTGACGCGCGGGCCGAGCAGGGTGGCCGCCACGGCGATCGTCATGCCGATGATGCCCAGCAGATTGCCGCGGCGGGCGGTCTCGGGGTTCGACAGGCCGCCCAGGCTGAGGATGAACAGGATGGTGGAGCCGATGTAGGAAACGGTGGCAAGGCTTGCGTTCATGTCCGTCTCCTTCTTATTTGCGGAACATCGCCAGCATGCGCCGCGTGACCGCGAAGCCGCCGAACATGTTGATGGCCGTGAGCGCCAGCGCGAAGACCGCCAGCCCCAGGATCAGCAGCGAAGGCCGATCGGCGCCGGCACCACCCGCGAGCGGCGGCGCCACCTGGATCAGCGCCCCGATGGCGATGATCGAGGAGATCGCGTTGGTCACGCTCATGAGCGGCGTGTGCAGCGAAGGCGTGACGTTCCACACCACCATGTAGCCGACGAAGCAGGCCAGCACGAACACGGTGAAGTGCGACAGGAAGGTCGCCGGCGCATAGAAGCCCACCAGCAGGAACAGGATGGCGCCGATGCCGAACACCGTGGCCAGCGCCGTGCCGGACATCGGTTCGCTGGCACCGTGGCCCTTGGCCTTCTCGGCCGGTTTCGCGGCCGCGGCCGGCTTCGCCGCCGGGGCCGGCGCGACCTTCGGCGGCGGTGGCGGCCAGGTGATGTTGCCTTCCTTGACCACCGTCAGGCCGCGGATGGCCTCGTCTTCCATGTTGACGTCGATCGCACCGTCCTTGGTCTTGCACAGCTCCTCGGTCAGGCGCAGGAGGTTGGTCGAATAGAGCGTCGAGGACTGCCTGGCCAGGCGCGAGGCCAGGTCCGTGTAGCCGACGATGGTCACGCCGTGCCGCACGACGGCCTCGCCCGGCACCGTCAGTTCGCAATTGCCGCCGCGCTCGGCCGCCATGTCGACGATGACGCTGCCCGGCTTCATGCTCTGCACCATCTCGGCGGTGATCAGCCGGGGCGCAGGCTTGCCGGGGATCAGCGCGGTGGTGATGATGATGTCGACTTCGCGCGCCTGGGTCGCGTACATCTCGCGCTGCGCCTTCTGGAAGCCTTCGCTCATGACCTTGGCGTAGCCGCCGCCGCCCGAGCCTTCTTCCTCGTAGTCGACCTTGACGAACTCGCCGCCCATGGAGGTGACCTGGTCGGCCACTTCGGCGCGCGTGTCGTTGGCGCGCACGATGGCGCCCAGGCCCACCGCGGTGCCGATGGCGGCCAGGCCGGCGACGCCGGCGCCCGCGATGAAGACCTTGGCCGGCGGCACCTTGCCCGCCGCGGTGATCTGACCGGCGAAGAAGCGCCCGAACGCGTTGGCGGCTTCGATCACGGCGCGATAGCCCGCGACACCGGCCTGCGAGGTCAGAGCGTCCATCTTCTGGGCGCGCGAGAGCGTGCGCGGCAGCGAATCGATCGCCAGCGCCGTGACCTTGCGGGCGGCCAGCTGCTTCATCAGCTCCGGGTTCTGCGCCGGCCAGATGAAGGTGATCAGCGTCTGGCCTTCGTGCATCAGGGCGACTTCATCGGCCGTCGGCACGCCGATCTTGAAGATGATGTCGGCCGCGGCGAACAGCTTGGCGGCGCCCTCGACGATCTCGGCGCCGACGGCGCGGTAGGTGTCGTCGGCGAAATTGGAAGCATCGCCGGCGCCGCTTTGCACCGCGACCCGGAACCCGAGCTTCACCAGCTTCTCGACGACGTCCGGCACGGTCGCCACGCGCTTCTCGCCGGCGGCCGTTTCCTTGGGCACGCCGATCAGCAATGCCTTGGTGGCCGGCGCGGGGGCGGCGGCGACACGGGTTTCACCTGCCGTGGCCTCGGCAGCGAAATCAATCTGCATGGACTCTTCTCCTGGTTGGAGCGTTGTGGATCTCGCGACCTCCGGCTCGACCTGACCGCGAGCTTACATGAAACCCTGATGAGCTCCCCCCCGGCGCAGCGGGGGCACACTCACGCGAGTCCGATTTCAGCATGTCGCTGACCACCGTCGTCGCCTTGTCCCTCGCGCTGCACCTGTACATCGGCGCGCGCATCGTCCCGCAGCTGCCCTGGATCGCAGGGCTCGCGCTGGCGCTGCTGCTGCTCGCCTCCGCCCTGCTCGTTCCCCTGTCACTGCTCGCGCGCCGGCTCCTGCGCCCGGGCGCGGCCGACCGCCTCACGTGGGCCGGCATGCTGTGCATGGGACTCTTCTCGTCGCTGCTGGTCCTGGCTGTCATGCGAGACCTGATGCTGCTCGTACTGGACCTTGCGAACTTTGATTCGCCGCAACTGGTCGAGAACACGGCCGCTGCGGTGCCCCTGTTGGCCCTGGCACTGTCGCTGATCGGCCTCATCAACGCCCGCCGCACGGCCGCCGTGGTGCGCGTCACGGTGCCGATCGCCGGCCTGCCGCAGCCGCTGCAGGGATTTCGCATCGTGCAGATCAGCGACATCCACGTCGGCCCCACCATCAAGCGCGACTACCTCGCGGCCATCGTGGCGCGCGTGAACGCGCTCGAGCCGGACGTGGTGGCCATCACCGGCGACCTGGTGGACGGCTCGGTGCGCGAGCTGGCGCCGCACGTGGCGCCGCTGGCGCAGCTGCGGTCGCGCCACGGCAGCTTCTTCGTGACCGGCAACCACGAATACTATTCCGGCGTCCACGGCTGGCTGGAGGAGCTGGGGCGACTCGGCGTGCGCGTGCTGCACAACGAGCACGTGGTGCTGCAGCACGGCGGCGCCGGGATCGTGCTGGCCGGCGTGCCCGATTACAGCGGCCACCATTTCGACCCGGGCCACCGCAGCGATCCGGCAGCAGCCCTGCGCGGTGCGCCTGCCGGGGCGCCGCGCGTGCTGCTCGCGCACCAGCCGCGCACCGCGCCGGCCGCGGCGGCCGCCGGCTTCGACCTGCAGCTGTCCGGCCACACGCACGGTGGCCAGTTCCTGCCCTGGAGCCTGCTCGTGCCCTTGCAGCAGCCCTACACGGCCGGCCTGCACCGGCTCGACCGGCTGTGGATCTACGTCAGCCGCGGCACCGGCTACTGGGGTCCGCCCAAGCGCATCGGTGCACCATCTGAAATAGCCGAGTTGCGTCTGGCGAAGGCAGGCTGAGTCCTACAGCCCGGCGAGGCCTTGTCCGACATGGCTGAGCTTGAAGGCTACCGAACACTGGCCGCATGGCACGTACGGCATTCCTCCCGTTTCCCCTCTCCGGCGCCGGCGCGGCCAACGTCATCTACCTCGGCGCCGCCCTGTGCCGCCGCAAGTTCGAACTGTTCTATCCCGAAGGTTTCGAGGACGAGACCTACGTGGTGGCCGAGCGCTCGCACAAGGAGCGCGCCCATCTCGAATGGGAGGCCGAGCTCGGGGCCGCGGCCTTTCGCAAGCTGCTGGCGCGCGGCGAATTCCGCGCCATCGCCGATGCCGCCGTGCGCATCGAGGCCCGCGCCAACCTGCTGTTCTCGTTCGAGCGCATGGCCTTGCGCGACGCGGTGAAGAGCCCCGCCGGCGCGCGGCTGTTCGCCACCGAGCTCTATGCCTGGCTGTACGGCCATGGCTCGCCGCAGCGGCGCTTCAGCGACTGGATCGAGGCCCTGCGTGACCTGCCGCAGCGCAAGAGCCGGGTGCTGACCTGGCCGGTGGCCACCGTGTTCGGCTTCGTCGCCCGGCCCGACCGGCACCTGTTCTGCAAGCCGCGCGCCACGCGCAGGGCGGCCCGCGTCTACGGCTATGCGCTCGCCTACGACACCACGCCCTCGTGGACGCTGTACCAGGACCTGCTGACCTTCGCGGCGGTCTTGCGCCGCGACCTGGACCGCAGGCCCGGCTTCCGCGCCCGCGACATGATCGACCTGCAGTCCTTCATGTGGGTGCAGGGGGCGCCGGAGTACGAGACCTGAGCCCCGCGCTCACTGCGCGTACTGCTCCGTCCCCACCAGCCCGATCTTCGCCAGCCCGAGCCGCTGCGCGCTGGTGAGCGCGGCGGCGACGGGCTCGTACTTGGCGCGCGGGTCCGGGCGCAGGTGGATCTCGGGCTGGTTCGCCTCGGCCGCCGCCGCGCGCAGCTTCGCCTCCAGCGCGCCGCGGCCGGCCAGCGGCTCGCCGTTCCAGACGAAGCGGCCGGCCGCATCCACTTCCAGCTGCACGATCGCGGGCTCGACCGCCGGCAGCGGCGCCCGCTGCCCCGGCATCTCGAGCGACACCGCATTCAGCTGCACCGGGATCGTGATGATCAGCATCACGAGCAGCACCAGCAGCACGTCCACCAGCGGCGTGGTGTTGATATCCACCAGCGGTTCGGGATCGGGCTCGGCGCCGGCGCGGATGTGCATCAGCGCCCCGGCGGTTCGGTGAGGAAGCCGATGCGCGCGATGCCGGCCTGCTGCGCGGCCAGCACCACGCGGCCCACCGGCGCGTAGTCGGCGCGGACGTCGCTGCGGATGTGCACCTCGGGCTGCGGCTGCATCGCGGCGATCTTGCGCAGCAGCTCCACCAGCGCGGCGCGGTCCGGCAGCGGCGTGTCGAACCAGTAGGTCGTGCCCTGCGCGTCGACGGTGACGATCACGTTTTCCTGCTGCGCGTCCACGCGCTGGTTGCGCTCGCGCGGCAGCGTGACGGCGATCGAGCTGTTCACCACCGGGATCGTGATCAGGAAGATGATCAGCAGCACCAGCATCACGTCCACCAGCGGCGTGGTGTTGATCTGCGCGATCAGCGCGTCCTCGCCGGCGGGCGCGTCGCTGTACCGGATCGCCACGGCTACGGTGCCCCCACGCTTGTCACTTCGCGCACTGCGCCGCCCCCCGCGGGGGCCGCCTTCGCGTCCTGGGGCGGCCCGGCGACGCCCACCCCCTTCTCGCCGCTGGCGAGCAGCACGGTGTGCAGGTCGGATCCGAAGGCGCGCACCGTGTCCATCGCCACCTTGTTGCGGCGGACCAGCCAGTTGTAGCCCAGCACCGCCGGCACGGCGACGGCCAGGCCGATCGCCGTCATGATCAGCGCCTCGCCCACCGGCCCCGCCACCTTGTCGATCGAGGCGGTGCCGGAGGCGCCGATGCGCACCAGCGCGTTGTAGATGCCCCAGACGGTGCCGAACAGGCCGACGAAGGGCGCCGTCGATCCCACCGTGGCCAGCACCGCGAGGCCTTCCTGCGTGCGGCTGTGGACGGCGGCCACGGCGCGCTCGATGCTCTGCGCCACCCAGGTGTTGAGGTCCACCTTGCCGATCAGGCCTTCGTGCTTGCGCGTGGCTTCCAGCGCCGATTCGGCGATGAAGCGGTAGGGGCTGCCGGGCTGCAGCGCCTGCGCGCCCTGGCGCACGGTATCGGCCTTCCAGAAGCTGGCGTTGGCGGCGCGCCCCTGGCCGCCCAGGCGGCGCTGCGCCAGCAGCTTGGCCACGAGCACGTACCAGCTCGCCAGCGACATGAGGGCGAGGATCACGATCGTCGCCCGCGAGACGATGTCGCCCTGGGCCCACAGGGCGCCCAGCCCGTAGGGATTGGCCGCGGCGGGCGGGGCCTGGATGGCGGGCAGTTTCCCCTGCGCCAGGCCCGTGGCGGGCAGCAGGGCGAGCGACAGCAGCGCGGCGACGCGTGGCAGCATGCTCGCATTCTGGCCCAAGCCATCGATAATCGGTCATGAGCAATCGTTGGCGACCGAGCGTGACCGTGGCCGCAGTGATCGAGCGGGACGGCCGCTTCCTGATGATCGAGGAAGAGACCTCCGAAGGCCTGAAGATCAACAACCCGGCGGGCCACCTGGATCCGGGCGAGACCCCGGCCGAAGGCTGCGCCCGCGAGGCGCTGGAGGAGACGGCCTGGCGCTTCCGGCCCACCGCGCTGCTGGGCGTGTACATCTCGCGCTTCCAGCGTTCCACCACCGGTGAGGACATCACCTACCTGCGCTTCGCCTTCACCGGCGAGCTGGGCGAGCACGTGGCCGGCCGCGCGCTGGACTACGGCATCGTGCGCACGCTGTGGATGACGGCCGAGGAACTGCGCGCCACCGCGGAGCGCCACCGCAGCCCCCTGGTGCTGCGCTGCCTGGAGGACTACCTGCAGGGCGTGCGCCATCCGCTTTCCGCCGTGTACTGCGACCCGAGCGTCCACGGCCTGCAGCGCTCGCCGGCGCCAGGGAACGCGGTCGCGGAGCCGGAATAGGGGAGGATCCGGCGGGAGACACGGGTCACGCGCCGGCCACATGGCCACGGCACGCTTGTGGCGTCATCGGGTCTACGGGAATGCCTGGCTTGCGGCTACGGCCGCGCTGGCGTCCACTCCGGGGCGGAGAGGGCCGCCCATGGACCTGCGCAAGTTCGACCTCAACCTCCTGCTCGTGCTCGACGCCCTGGCGCGCGACCGCAGCGTCACCCTGGCCGCGCGCCGCCTGGGGCTCGGCCAGCCCACGGTGAGCGCGGCGCTGAACCGCCTGCGCGCCGTGTTCCACGATGACCTGTTCGTGAAGGCCGCCCGCGGCGTCGAGCCGACGCCGCTCGCGCGCGAACTGGAGGCCGTGGTGGCGCAGATCCTGGAGCATGTGCACAGCGACGTGCTGAACCGCACGGGCTTCGACGCCGCCAGCACCGAACGCAGCTTCGTGGTGATCGCCGGCGAGCTGGGCCAGACGGTGTTCGTGCGCCGGCTGCTGGCGCAGTTCCGCCAGCGGGCGCCGCGGGCGCGCCTGCGCTTCATCTTCCCGGACGCCGACGAACGCCTGGCGGCCCTGGAGGACGGGCGGGCCGACCTGGCGCTCGGCTACTTCCCGCAGTTCGCGCGCACGGCGCTGTTCCAGCAGCTGCTGTACTCGCGCTCGTTCGTGTGCGTGGCGCGCGCCGCGCATCCGGCGCTGCGCGACGGGGTGCTCACGCGCGAGAAGCTCGCCCACATGCAGCACGTGATCGTGGCCATGCTCAGCAACCTGGACGAGACGGTGGCGGCCGAACTGCGCCGCCAGGGCATCCCGCGCGACGTCGCGGTCGAGCTCGGTCATGCGGCCGGCGCGGAGCAGGTGCTGGCCGGCTCGGACCTGGTCGCGGTGCTGCCCGAGTCGCTGGCCACCCTGTGCTGCAGCTCCGGCGCGCTGCGCCAGTGGCCGCTGCCTTTCGGCCTGCCGCGCTACGACGTCAAGCAGTACTGGCACCGGCGCGCCCACAGCGATCCCGGCGTGACCTGGCTGCGCAACCTGGTCGCGGCGGAGTTCCAGGCCCGCCCCGCACCGGCCCCGGCGCCGGCCGGCGAGCGGCAGACCGCCGAAGCCGCGCTGCAGTAGCCCCGCCGGCCGCCGGCCTGTCCCTCCTGGACGACCGGTGGCGAGGGCGGCGGCGCAACAGGCCTGCGCGGCGCCGGCGCCTACTGCGCGACGGCCATGCCGGCGTTGCGGATGATGCCCTCGAACTTGCGCACATCCTGCTCCAGCCACTCCCGGGTGGCGGCGCCGGCGGCGAAGGTCGGCTGCACGTCCAGTTCTTCCAGCTTGTTGCGGATCTCGGGGTCCTGCAGCGCCTTCTGCAGCGCTTCTTCCAGCTTCGCGAGCACCGGGCCCGGGGTGCCCGCCGGCGCGCTCACGTTCACCAGCGCGTCGTTGCCATCGAGTTCGGCGAAGCCCTGCTCGCCGGTGGTCGGCACGTGGGGCGTGGTGCGCAGGCGCTGCGGGCGCATCACCGCGATCAGGCGGATGCCCTTGCCGTCCAGGTTGCGCACCAGGGCGCTGAACGGCAGCGCGCAGGCCTGCACGTCGTTGCCCTTCAGGGCGGTGAGCGCGGGCGCGACGCCGTTGTAGGGCACGTGCGTCAGCTCGATCTGCTGGCCGGCGCGCCTGTCCTTGATCACGCCCCTGAGCTGCTCGAGCTGCAGGTGGTTGAGCCCGCCCACCCCGGTGGTGCAGAAATTGACCCTGCCCGGGTTCTTCTGGGCGTACTCCAGCAGCTCCGGAAGGCTCTTCGCGGGCAGGTGCTCGTTCACTGCGAACAGCGAGGTGTTGGTCGCGATGCCCGCGATCGGCGCGAAGTCCTTCAGCCCGTAGCCGTAGCCGGGCACCAGCAGGCGCATGAAGCCGTAGGCGGAACCCGAGGCGAGGAACAGCGTGTAGCCGTCGGGGCGGGCCGTGGCGACGGCCCGGGCGCCGACCGAGCTGCCCGCGCCCGGCTTGTTCACGATCACCACCTGCTGCCCGAGCAGCTCGTGCAGCTTCTGGCCGACCACGCGCGCCGTCACGTCGAGGCTGCCGCCGGCCGCGAACGGCACCACCAGCGTGATCGGCTTGACGGGGAACTCCTCGCCGGCCGCGCGCGCCGCCGGCAGCGCCGCGGCGAGGCAGAGGGCCCCGAGCGCGCCGAGGGCGCCGCGTCGGGTGCGCGGCGGGCGCGTGGGCGGCAGTCCGGCGCGGAAGGCCGGAACGAGACGGGAAGCGCTCATGGGTTCTCCTTCCGTCAGCAGCAGCGCACGCTTTGCGGCGCCCGCAGGGGCTCCACCGGCTTGAACATCCGGCTGAGGGGGAACTTCAGGTTGAACAGGCGCACGGCGTTTCCGCCGAGGATCAGGTTGAGATCGTCCTGCGGGATGTCCAGCCGAGCCACCTGCTTGAGGCTCCAGCCCCAGCAGTCGACCTGGTGCGACACGACGCCCTGCTTGCGCAGTTGCACCGGGTAGGTGGCCGGGTGGCGGCCGCGCTGGCCGTAGATCTGGATACTGGCGCCCCAGTCGGTGCCCCACAGCAGCTTCTCGGCGCCGACGTTCGGGTCGTCCAGCGCCTTGTCGTACAGCTCGGTCCACCAGTAGCCGCACTCGAGGAAGACGTTGTCGTGCGAGCCGGCCACATGCAGGCATTCCTCGGTGAAGTGCTCCCACCAGCCGCCCTGCAGGCCGCCGTGGTCGAAGATGATCGGCACGTCCGGGTAGTTGTCGGCCAGCTCGTGCGCCCACAGCGGATGCAGCGTCTCGGGCATGCGCAGCACGTAGCCCATGGTGTGGCCGGTGTGGAAGTAGATTGGCACCCGGTGCTCGCGCGCCACGTCCATCGCCACCTTCATCTGGGCGATGCGCTCCTCGCGCGAGGGCTGCGGCTTCTTGCCCGTGAGCACCATCGGGTCGATCGGCATGCCCTCGCCGATGCCGACGAACTTCCTGGTCCGCAACAGGTCGTCGAGCTCGCGGCAGGCCGCGTCGATGGTCCACTCGACCTCGCCGCGCATGGCCTTGGCGAAGATGCCGCGCGGATTGCAGAGCGCGGCGAACTTGTCGGGATGGCGCTCGACCAGTTCGACGTTCAGCTCGTTGTTCATCCCCAGGCTCATCGACGGCCGGATGAGGCACATGTCGACGTCGTAGGCCTGCATGTCGAACAGCAGCCGCTCGGAGTTGTCGTAGGGCTCCAACTGGCGCAGCGCCTCGGCCAGATCGGGGTACTTGTAGTCCTTGGACGCATCGCCGCCGCCGGCGAGCCCCGCCTTCCTGCGCATCGCCGCCCCGGCGGCGATGCGCTGCGAGTGCACGTGCGTGTCCACTATGAATCGGCCCAGCTTCATCTTCGGTGGTCTCCTCCCCGGGACTGCGCCCGGTGATCGCGGATTCTGGGATGCGGGCCGCGGCGCCGTCCACGCCGATTGCTCGATGATCGTTATCGACGGATCGCGGTTGCCGGCGGCGCGGCCGGCCGCCTACCCTCGCGGGCGCACCGGGCGGCCTGCGAGCCGCCCTCCAAGAGGGCCTGCCGCATGCCACCATCCACCGCGGGGCGCTTTGCCGCCTCCTCCTCCTACGCGCACTCGCTGCTGCCGCCACGGGAACTGTGGCCCGTGTTCGATTTCTCCGCGCCGCACCTGCGGGGCTACCCGGCGCGCCTGAACCTCGCCGCTGCACTGCTGGATGCGGCCGTGGCCGACGGGCTGGCGGGCCGGCCGATGCTGCACTATGGCGACAGCACCTGGAGCTACGGCTTCCTGCTCGATCGGGTGCAGCGCGTCGCTGGCGTGCTGGCCCGCGTGTTCGCGCTGCGACCCGGCGAGTGCGTGCTGCTGCGCGCGGGCAACGTGCCCATGCTGGCGGCGGCCTGGCTCGCCGTGGTGCGCTGCGGCGCAATCGCGGTGGCGGCCAGCCCGATGCTGCGGGCGCAGGAACTGGGCTTCATCGTCGACAAGCTGCGCATCCGGCTGGCGCTGTGCGAGGAGGGACTGGAAGCGGAGTTTCAGCCGGTGCTCGCGCGCGGCAGCTGGCTGGAGTCGGTGCGCAGCTTCACGGCGCTGGGCGTCGGCGGCGCGGAGCTGGACCGGCTGCTAGCGCGCGAGCACGCTGGCGGCGGCTGGGCCGACACGGCCGCGGACGACATCGCCACCGTCGTCTTCAGCTCCGGCACCACCGGCACGCCTAAGGCCGTGGCGCACGCGCACCGCAACCTGCTGGCCGCCTGCGACGGCTGGCGCCATCCGCTGCCCATCGCCGAAGGCGAGGTGATGTGCGCCACCTCCGGGATGGCCTTCACCTACGGCCTCACCTCCAATCTGCTGTATCCGCTGCGCTTCCGCGCCAGCGCGGTGCTGCTGCCCCGCAGCACCCCCGAAGCGCTGCTGGAAGCCGCCGAGCGCCATCGCATCGGCGCACTGGTGACCGTGCCCACCGTCCTGCACAAGCTGCTGCCGCAGGCGGGGGCCGGGGGGCTGCGCTCGGTCGCCAAGGTCTTTTCCTCCGGCGAGACGCTGCCGCGCGAGCTGGGCCGGGCCTGGCGCGAGGCGAGCGGCCACGCGGTGGTGGAGGGCTTCGGCTCGAGCGAGCTGCTCACGCGGGTGATCGGGCCGAACGCCCGGGGGGAGCCGGCCGGCTCGCTCGGCACGGCGGTGCCGGGCTACACCGCCTGCCTCGTGGACGAGGAAGGCCAGGTGCTGCCGCGGGGCCGCCGCGGCTTCCTGGCGGTGCGCGGGCCGACCGGCTGCCGCTACCTGGGCGACGAGGAGCGCCAGCGCGCGTTCGTGCGCAACGGCTGGAACGTGATGACCGACCTGTTCGAGCAGGATGCCGACGGCTGCTTCTGGTACGTGGGCCGCCAGGACGACATCATCGTGTCTTCCGGCTACAACATCGCGGCGGCGGAGGTGGAGCGGGCGATTGCCACCCACCCGGCGGTGACCGAATGCGCCGTGGTGGGCGTGCCCGACGCGGCGCGCGGCATGATCGTGCGGGCCTGCGTGGTGTTGCGCGGCGGCGAATCGGCCTCGGAGGCGACCGCGCGCCGGATCCAGGAGCACGTCAAGGCCGCGATCGCCCCGTACAAGTACCCGCGCGACGTGCGCTTTCTCGAGCGGCTGCCGCGCACGTCCTCCGGCAAGGTGGAGCGCTACAAGCTGCGGCAGGCGTAGGCCGCGGCTGGCCCGGCGCGAGAGGATCCGGCGGCGCTTCGATGGGCGGACCTGGCTGCGCCGGTCAGAACTGGTAGCGCCGCAGCCCGCCGTCCACCGGGATCACGGCCCCCGTGATGTAGGAGGCGCGCGGCGAGGCGAGGAAGGCCACCAGGTTGGCGAGCTCCTCCGGCTCGCCGTAGCGGCCGACCGGGATCTCGTGCTCCGACTGCCATTGCCGGTATTCGGGCGTGTAGTTGCGCAGGATCTGCTCGGAGTGGATGCGCCCCGGCGGCACGCAGTTGACCGTGATGCCGTGCTTGCCGACCATGCGCGAGAGGCCCTTCGCCCAGCTGTGGATGGCCGCCTTGGCGCAGAAGGCGCCGTTGACGTGCTCGGGCTCGCTCTTGCCGGTGATGTTGATGATGCGGCCCCAGCCGCGCGCGATCATGCCGTCGACGAGCGCATCCGCGAGCTGCCGCGGGCGATGGAAGTTGAGCGTGATCGCCTCCTGCCAGCGCTCCTCGCTCACGTGCAGTTCCTTGAAGCTGCGCGAGCCGCCGGCGTTGTTGACGAGGATGTCGACGTGGCCGAGGCCCTGCACCGCGGCGCCGGCCAGCGTCACGGCCGCATCTTCCGCGTAGAGGTCGCAGCCGATCACGACCGGCCGCGCATGGCCCTTGCCCACGATTTCGGCAGCCAGCTCCTCCAGCAGCCCGACGCGGCGCGCAGCGATCGCCACCTGCACGCCTTCGGCCGCGAGCGCCAGCGCGATGCCGCGGCCGATGCCGGTGGAGGCGCCGGTGACGAGGGCGGTCTTGGCGGCGAGTTGCAGGTCCATGGCAGTCTCCCTTCGGGGCGCAGGCAGGGTAAGAGGCGCCACGGGCCTGGACAAGCGGGTTACTTCGGACAGTTGCCCGTCAACGCGCGGCCGACCACCGAGGGCGCGTTGAGCAGGCCGCCGAGCTGCCCCTGGCGGCCGTCGCCGCGCAGGCAGTCCTGCCGCGCCGCGTCTTCCATGCCTTCGGCCAGCGCGTCGCGCGGCTGGCCGCGGCGCAGCTGCTCGTTGGCCATGTCGGCGAGGCTGCGGCGCTGCGGCGGGCGGTACGGGCCCTGCAGCGAAGGCAGCGGCGAAGGCGGCAGGATCACCGGCGCGGGCGGCAGCGCCGGCGGGCGCACGGCCGTTGCGGGCGCCGCGACGCCGGGCGCACCCCAGCCGGGGCCAGGGCTCGGCACGGCCGCCGCGGGTCCGGCCTGCGGCGCGCCGGGCGCGGCGGGGAGGCCGCTGGCCGGCCCCTGGTCGCGTGCCGGCGGGGCTGCGGGAGCGATGGCCGCCGGCGGTGCAGGCGGCGTCAGCGGCGCGGCCGCCGCAGGCGCAGGTGCTGGCACCGGGGCCGGCGCGGGTGCGGGCTCTGGTGCGGGGGCGGGTACTGGCGCAGGCGCAGGCACAGGAGCGGACGCAGGTGTCGGGACGGGCGCAGCAGAGGGTGCAGGTGCTGCGGCGGGCGCAGGCGCAGGCGCGGGCGCGGGTATGGGCGCTGGTGCCGGCACGGGCACGGGTGCCGGTGCCGGCACGGGCGCAGGTACCGGAGCCGGAGCAGGTTCTGGCGCAGGCAGCGGAGCAGGCGCAGGCACCGGCGCAGGTGAAGGAACCGGCACGGGCACAGGCAGCGGCTGCGGCGGCGGAGCAGGAACCGGCACAGGCACAGGCACAGGCACAGGCACAGGCATAGGCTCAGGCTCAGGGAGCGGGGCCGGGACCGGCACCTAAAGCAGCTCCGGCTGCGGCGCGGGCGCCGGGGGCACCGGCTGCGCGACCGGCACCGGCGGCTCGGTCTCCGCTCTCTCCTGCTCCGTCGGCTGTGGCTGCGCCCGCAGGCGCGCGGCCGGCCCTGCCTGCGGCCGCGGCGCCTGCGGCTGCGGCCGGCGACGGCGCGGCTGGCGCGTCTCGCTCGGCTCGGGCAGCGTGGCCGTCGCGCGCAAGGGCAGGCTCGATTCCGGCCGCAGCGTGAACACCGACGGCGGATCGCCCTGCGTGCCGCGCTCGGCCGGCAAGGTGATCGCATGGCTGGCGGCAGGCGCGGGGACGGCGGGCGTCGCCGCGGGCTTCACCGCCTGGTAGACGATCTGCCGCACCGCCTGCTGCACCGGCGCGTACTGCAGCAGCATCCACGCGAGCGCAAGGTGCAGCACCCCGGTGGCGGCGGCCGCCTGGGGCGACATCCGCTGCCTCGGCAGCGTCGGGCGAGTGGGCCGTTGGAGCATGGGGGCACGGTGGGCCAACGATAATCGCACACATGGTTCGGAAGTCGCGCGTCGTCGTCGGTCTGAGCGGGGGCGTGGACTCCGCGGTCAGCGCGTACCTGCTCAGGCAGCAGGGGCACGAGGTCGTCGCGATCTTCATGAAGAACTGGGAAGACGACGACGACAGCGAATACTGCTCGTCCAACGAGGACTTCGTCGACGCCGCCAGCGTGGCCGACGTGCTCGGCATCGAGATCGAGCACGTCAACTTCGCGGCCGAATACAAGGACCGCGTCTTCGCCGAATTCCTGCGCGAGTACCAGGCCGGCCGCACGCCCAACCCGGATGTGCTGTGCAACGCCGAGATCAAGTTCAAGGCCTTCCTCGACCACGCCATGCGCCTGGGCGCCGAGAAGATCGCGACCGGGCATTACGCCAGGGTCCGCTGGTGCCCGGCGGCCGCGCCCGAGCGCGGCCACCACCAGCTGCTCAAAGGCCTGGACGACAGCAAGGACCAGAGCTACTTCCTGCACCGCCTCGACCAGGCGCAGCTCGCGAAGACGCTGTTCCCGGTGGGCGAACTGCGCAAGACGGAGGTGCGCCGCATCGCGCAGGAGATCGGCCTGCCCAACGCGAAGAAGAAGGATTCGACCGGGATCTGCTTCATCGGCGAGCGGCCCTTCCGCGAATTCCTCAACCGCTACATCAGCAAGGAACCCGGCCCGATCAAGGACCCGAAGGGGCGCGTGATCGGGCGCCACGTGGGCCTGTCGTTCTACACGCTGGGCCAGCGCCAGGGCCTGGGCATCGGCGGCATCAAGGAGAAGGGGGCGCAGCGCGGTGGCGGGGAGCATGCGCCGTGGTTCGTCGCCCGCAAGGACATGGCCAGCAACACGCTGTGGGTCGTGCAGGGCCACGAGCACCCGTGGCTGCAATCCTCCGCGCTCGAAGCGGACGACACGAGCTGGATCGCGGGCGAGCCGCCGCGCCCCGGCGCCTACGCGGCCAAGACCCGCTACCGCCAGGCCGACGCGCCGTGCACGCTGATGCGCACACGCGACGGTTTCCGGCTCGATTTTGACGACCCTCAATGGGCCGTGACGCCCGGCCAGTCGGCCGTCCTCTACGATGGCGAGGTTTGCCTGGGCGGCGGCGTGATCGCCGCCGCGCACCCGATCGAAGCCACCTACCCTCAAGCCGCCACGTGAGTCCCGCCCTCAGCGCCCTTTGTTACCTGCAGGCCTGGGAGCAGCGCTCCGAGATCCCCGGAGGCATCGCCTTCGAGCCGCTGCTGCGCCGCCTCGCCCTGGACCACTCGCCCGCGAGTCTGGCCCGCGTCGACACCTTCCTCGACGCGCTGCGCACCGCGAAGAAGCCGCAGCGCGCGAGCTTCCTCGCCGAGCAGCCGAGCCAGAACCTGCTGTACCTGCTGGCCTTCTACGTCGCCGACGTGATCGGCCGCGCGCTGCACTGCGCGCCGGAATGGATCGCGCACGAGCACTCGGGGCTCGCCCAACTGCAGGGCGAGCCGGGCGAGCGCAGCTTCGAGACCAGCATCGTCTGCAACTTCCCGGGCGCGAGCCCGCGCCTGGCCGACTTCACCCCGCTGGTGGCGATCTGCGCGCGCCTCTTCCACGGCGGCGAGGAGAAGAGCGTCGCGTTCAGCGCCGGCGCGCTGATCCCGCCCGCGCTGCAGGCCAGCGCCCTGCCGCTGCCGGCTGCCCCCGGTTTCGGTTATCCGCTCGAGCTGCAGGAAGCGATCTCGCGCTGCGGCGCGCGCGACCGCGCCTCGCTGGACATCCTGCCGCCGCCCTGGGCCAAGGACGACCCGCTGGCCAGCTTCTTCGCCGCCGTGCAGCACGTGCTGCGCCACGGCCGCGTGATCTGGGGCGCGGTGATCCAGGCCAACCAGGCACTGTTCACGCCCGACGGCCGCGGCGGCGCGCCGGGCGAGGTGGTCTACGACCCCACCGGCCGCGCCCCCGCGGCGGCGCTGGACGACGTGGCGCAGGCGCTGCTGGCGCTCAAGGGCCAGCCGTTCGAAGACCCGGCGCTGGCCGGCGTCTCGAAGTACCTCGCCGACGAGACCACGCGCGCCTTCGGGCTCGACGTGCCGGCGGCGATCAGCCCCTACCCGCTGAAGATCGCCACCACCTACTTCGACCGCGGCTACCTGCCGGCCAAGGTGCTGGCGCACCGCTCCTTCCCAGTGATCATCAGCCCGGTGCAGCCCGGCATCGTGCTGTTCCTGCCGGCGGTGCTGTGGCCGGCGGTGCTGCTGCAGGCCTGGCGGAGTTGAGCGGGCCGGGGCTGCCGGCGTGCAGCCCTACTCTTCGACGAAGGCCTCTTCGCGCCGCGCCTTCACCGCGGGCAGGGCCACGATGATCACCAGCAGCAAGGCGGCGGACAGCAGCCCGGCCGACAGCGGCCGCGTGACCAGCACGCTCCAGTCGCCGCGCGACAGCAGCAGCGCCCGCCGCAGGTTCTCCTCCATCATCGGGCCCAGGATGAAACCGAGCAGCAGCGGCGCCGGCTCGCATCCCAGCTTGATGAACAGGTAGCCCACGATGCCGAAGATCGCCACCATCCAGATGTCGAAC
>Ga0255338_1002973_pt1 | contig 22104 bp, 21 predicted proteins | sample MeOH1_35cm_T4_19_FD_203715 | JGI IMG/M metagenome (GOLD analysis project Ga0255338, IMG submission 203715) | Sandy soil microbial communities from University of British Columbia, Vancouver, Canada - MeOH1_35cm_T4_195 | ecosystem: Engineered > Artificial ecosystem > Sand microcosm > Unclassified ...
TATACGGCGGGCCGCTCGATCCGGTGTCCAGCGGAAAATTGGCCAGTTCATCGGTGCGCGGCTGTGTGCGTCATTTCGGCCGCATCGAGTTCGACCCGCAGAGTGGCCTGAGCGGCCGCGACCAGATTCTTCGCCTCATGCGGACTGCCGACGTGCTACTGCTGCTTCATGGTGAAGAGCCAATCTGCTCGGAGTACATCCCCTCCAAGCTTTACGAGTACCTTTGGATGCAGCGGCCGATCCTGGGCATTGTGCATTGCAATCCGCAGATGGCTGAAATTCTTCGTTCGCAAGGACATGTAGCGGTATTTTCTGGCGGCCAAGGGCGGAGTTCTGACGCGATGAACACCGAGCTTGCCATGGCTTTGGAGCTGTTGTTTGACCGCTGGCTGGGTCAAGGACTGCCGGATGGCGGCCAGCTAAGCCCCTACACTACCCAGGCCTCGGTAGAACAATTGCTGGGCTGGGTCGGGCAGTTGACCGGATCCGAGACTGCTTCTATACGAGCAGAAAATTGACTGACAATCACACCATTTCGCGCAGCATATAGTTCATGATGACTCATCCCAAAGTCGCTCTCATCACTGGCATCACTGGTCAGGATGGTTCGTACCTGGCTGAATTTTTGCTTGAAAAAGGCTATATCGTTCACGGCATCAAGCGCCGTGCCAGCCTGTTCAACACCGCCCGGGTGGACCACCTGTATCAGGACCCGCACGTTGACCATCGTAACTTCGTACTGCATTACGGCGACCTCACCGACACCAGCAACCTGGTGCGCATCGTCCAGCAGGTGCAGCCTGACGAGGTCTACAACCTTGGGGCCCAAAGCCACGTGGCGGTAAGCTTCGAGAGTCCGGAATATACGGCTGATGTGGACGCGCTGGGGACGCTGCGCCTGCTGGAGGCGATCCGGATCCTGGGACTGGAGAAGAAGACACGCTTTTATCAGGCTAGTACAAGCGAGCTGTACGGGCTGGTGCAGGAAATCCCGCAGAAGGAAACCACGCCCTTTTACCCCCGCAGTCCCTATGGCGTGGCCAAGCTTTATGCCTACTGGATCACGGTGAATTACCGCGAGGCCTACGGCATGTATGCCTGCAATGGCATCCTGTTCAACCATGAGAGTCCGCGTCGAGGCGAGACCTTCGTTACCCGCAAGATTACGCGAGGCTTGGCCAACATTGCCCAAGGCCTCGAGAAATGCCTCTACATGGGCAACATGGACGCCTTGCGCGACTGGGGGCATGCCAAGGACTATGTGCGTATGCAGTGGATGATGCTGCAGCAGGATGCCCCTAAAGACTATGTCATTGCCACCGGTGTGCAGTACAGCGTACGCAGCTTCATCGAAAAGTCGGCAATGCAATTGGGCATCAGTCTTCGCTTCGAAGGGCAGGGGATAGCAGAGCAGGCCGTGGTCAGCATGATCCAGGGCGACAAGGCTCCAGCCCTCAAGGTGGGGGACGTCATCGTGCGTGTAGACCCGCACTACTTCCGTCCAGCCGAAGTGGAAACCCTGCTGGGCGATCCTGGCCTGGCCAAGAAGGACTTGGGCTGGATTCCTCAGATTACGTTGAACGAAATGGTGCAGGAAATGGTGGCTTCGGATCTTGAGCAGGCCCGCCAGCACGCACTGCTCAAGCACCACGGCTATGCCGTCCCCGTTTCTCGGGAGAAATGAACAGCATGACTGGTGGGAAGATTTATGTGGCAGGGCACCGCGGCATGGTTGGGAGTGCCATCGTGCGTACTCTTTTGGCGCAAGGCGTCGACGCCCGGTGCATCATCACCAGAACCCATTCCGAACTGGATTTGACTGATCAGGGGGCCGTCAACGCCTTCTTCTCGCAAGAGAAGCCCGAACAGGTCTACCTTGCTGCAGCCAAGGTCGGCGGCATTCATGCCAACAACACCTACCCGGCCGAATTCATTTATCAAAACTTGATGTTGCAGGCGAACGTGATTCATTCGGCGCATGTGCATGGCGTGCAAAAGCTTCTCTTCCTTGGTTCCAGCTGCATCTACCCCAGGCTGGCGCCGCAGCCCATGGCCGAGAGTGCCTTGCTCACAGGCATCTTGGAGCCCACCAATGAGCCGTATGCTGTGGCCAAGATCGCCGGTATCAAGCTGTGCGAAAGCTACAACCGCCAGTACAGACACGACTATCGCAGTGTCATGCCGACCAATCTGTATGGCCCGGGTGACAATTACCACCCTGAAAACAGCCACGTGATCCCGGCGCTATTGCGTCGCTTCCACGAGGCAAAGCTGTCGAATGCGCCGCAGGTGGTCATCTGGGGCAGTGGTACGCCGCGACGCGAATTCCTCTACGTAGACGACATGGCCGCAGCCAGCGTCTTCGTCATGAACCTGGCTGCCAGCGAGTATCAGGCCCAGGTGGAGCCGCAACTCAGCCACATCAACGTGGGTTACGGCTCGGATGTGACGATTGCCGAGTTGGCCAGCACTGTGGCCCGGGTTGTAGGCTACAAAGGACACATTACCTTCGATGTGAGCAAACCCGATGGGGCGCCGCGTAAGCTGATGGATTCCAGGCGACTCAATGCCTTGGGATGGAAGGCTCTGGTTGCTCTGGAGCCAGGCCTGAAGCTGGCGTATGCGGACATGTTGGCTCAGCTGACAAACAATCCCTCTTGAGGCAGTTGACCGACACGACTTCTACCCGACATGAATCCTTTGCAAATTCTCGTTATTTCCCTCAAGCACTCGAAAGATCGTCAGGCTAAAGTTGCCGCTGAGATGGCAAAAACCACGCTTGAGTGGAGATTTCTTGAGGCGGTGGATGGTAGCAAACTGGATCTTGCAACAGTTTCCTACGACGGCCCCAAAGTCAAACGATTGCTGGGTTTTGAGTTGACGCCCAAGGAAATCGGCTGTTATCTGTCCCATATGAAGGCATGGCAAGCTTGTATTGATAGTAACCAGCCCACATTGATTTTGGAGGACGATTTTATCGTTCAGCCACATCTGGAGGCAGTTCTGAAGACGCTAGTTGACGGCTATCAAAACTGGCAGATTGTCCGGTTACAGGCCCTCTGCGACAGCCGAACTTCCCAAGTTGCCGACTTTGGTCAATACCAACTCGTGAAGAATGCCGATGATCCATTGGGTGCCACGGCATATCTGATCAAGCCCTCTTCAGCCAAGTTGTTGCTGGAAAATTCGATCGATATTTATGAGCCCTTGGATCATTTCATTGAACACCATGAAAAGCATGGATTGACGATGTTGGCAGTGAAGCCGTATCCCATTACTGTTGTTGATCCGACGCGCGAAACCTCCACAATAACTGATCGCCCTGATCGGCAGTCGCTTCATGGCTACAGAAAATTATTACGTTCAGTGGAAAGACTAATGGACAGGTGCTTCTCTAGTAAACCGTGGTTCCCGCGCTGAGAATCTGAACTATGGACGTTTACTGGTGAGAATGGCAAAGAACCCTGCTAGAAACAATAGCAGTTCATAGAATATATCGTACGAAACCTCTACCACCATATATGTAAGAGTGATTGTTGGGACAGTCCAAACGATATATCTATTCCAAAACCCACTCGAATTCAAGGCTATCGAAAAACTTCGCCATAACGAGAAGAGAAGAAGCGCTATTGCCGGGATTCCCAGCGCCAGTGTTAAATCAACCCAGCCGCTATGCGTGGCAACCATATGTTGTCCGCTCTTGGTGTCGAAGTCAGGCCACTTGTCCTGGGCCAAGTAAGTGAACGAGTAGCTCATTAAGCCGTAGCCAAGCGGATTTTCTTGTATTAATTTGGTTGCTGCTACGACCCACGCGGTGCGCAAATAAGTGCTTTGGTTGGTAGGGACGCCAAGTTCATTCATTGGCGTGACGCCATCTATCCAATTGCGCCAAAAAGTATTTTTTTCGATTTCAAACCCTGCTTTTATGTCAGGTAAAAGCATTCTCCAGGCAGGATTCGAGTCGACATGTCTGTAGCCTATGATTATCAGCGGCATCAGTGCCACTAGAAAACTGACAAGGATTTTCTTGTCAGATATTTTTTTGCTGAGAATTTTTGCGATGAAAACAAGAAAAATAGCGGCAAATATTAAAAATCCATTTTTTGTGTTGGCTGTGTAAAAAATAAAAAGAATTAATATTATGCCGATCAGGGGTATTGAGGTCCAGTATGATTTTTCTTTTTTATCGATCGCTTCCGATAGCTTTGCATAGAGCAATGTGAGCAATATGGTTGAGAATACTATTATTTGTGGCTTGCCCTTAAAAGGGGTCATGTGGAAATCTGTATGAATTAATTGGCCCGTTACATAAACTTCATATGCATATCTTGCCAAGTATATTGAAAAGGTGCCGAATAATCCCAGAATAAATAAGCTGCGAAAAGTGTTATTTGTCGGGGATGGCGTTGTTTCGGATGAATTAAAAACAATGCCCAGGCTTGCTCCTATGAGCAAAGATATAAATGATCGAAGCCAAAACCCCGTTAACTCCCCAAGCTGAGCATCCTTTAGCGTCGAAAAAAATGTGTAGTGAACTAGTATCCACAGAAAAAATAAAATGAGTGGAGTTAGTGCTTTTAAACTGGTTTTGATTGCCGCTATTTTTTCATGATAGGCAATAAAAATTGATGCCCCCAAGCCAATCATTAAAAGAACATAACGTAGTGTCATGGTTTCTGGGATGGGCCAGATAGCTAGCAAGCCAGCGGAGGCCGCGACAAGCATGTAGGAGCTTATTCCTTCTTTTGGCAGGTAGCCGAAAATATTGTTTGTCCGCATAATGAATTCTATGGAGAGGCAAGTTAAGTCTTGTCTCTGGAGGATTGCTCGCTTTTTGAAATCCTATTCATATCATCCGCTTGTCGATGATGGGGGCGTATTTAAAATTTAAAGAAATTAATGGTTGCTTGATATTGAAATGAAGCCCATCAATTTCTTGTTGCATATAATTTTCGAGCTCAAAGCGGTGCTGCACCAGTTGTATGGCTTGGTTCCATGGCTCATGCTGTGTCATTGCAGGTCATAGATGACGGTGGCACTCGATTCATCACTTTTAATCGTCGCAGTCGTTGTGTTCGTGTTTCGGATTCAAAGGTGTTGTGACTTTCCTAACACAATGCAAATCTGATCGCCTGCAAGGGATCGGTTTGCTGCTTCGGCTTTTTGCTTAAATTCGCGAACTTGCTCTGGAGTGATTCCCGACTCGTGCGCGTTAATGATATAGCTCTTCGAGTCAAACAGAGAAATGCCCTTTTTATATTGCTCACTGATGATGAACTGCAGTTCAGTCGAGTCACACCATTTGTCCAGAATGGAAAGGTCAGCAGCCTCGGCCAGTCGCTTGAAGCTTTCGTGCGAATGCAAGTAGAGATGTCTTGGTGCATCGAGTTGATACCATTTCTCCCGGTATTCAATGAATGCTTGGGAGCTCACGGTCGGAATCCTGACCAAGATTCTTCCCCCGGGATTCAATAGCGAGCCAGCTTTTTGTAGCGTCTTCAATTGGTCTGGCATGTGCTCCAGGGAGTGGTGAAAAATAATGATGTCAAATTTTTCCTCGATATCCTCGATGGTTCCTTTTTTGACGAGTTTCACATCACCGACCTGAATGTCGCCACTGACAAACAGGTCAACACCCAGCACTTTCTTGACACCGGCAGATTGAATTTCAAGTATTTTTTCGCCGTAGCCTGATCCAACATCAAGGACTTTGTGCGTGGTTCGCATGCCCAAGCGACGATAAATCCAGAAGAGTGGATACGTTGGAAGCCAGAGTTTGAGCAGGGGCGAAAGCCACTTGGGATGCTCAAGTATCAGTTTTCGTTTCAATCCACGGCGGAGGGCTTTAAAAGTTTTCTTTGAGCTGGACGGGATATGGTTGTGATACTCCTTCGGGTAGTATTTTGACAGGTCGTCCGGGATATTGATTAATTGTAAGCAGCCGCAAGAAGGGCATTGTCTATATTCAAAAGTCTCGCCCAGAGCGTACATCTCCTCTCGGACGTTCAATGCCGCTTGATTGAGTACTGCATGGCATATCTTGCATTGATTCATACTGGTGGAACGCAAAAGGTTATGTATATTGGGGAGTAGTCGATTCTCATCGAGTTCAATGCAGGGCATCCTGCATGAGCGCTTGGATAAAAGTTTTCAGATTTTCAATTGTTGGCCGATGGTGAATCAAATGTTCTCCGGCAAATTTCTCGAGATTCGACTTTGTCAGCAAAAGATCTTCCAAGCCTTTGAAATCCTCTTGCATCATGGGCGCCAGATTCAACATGGCGTTCGGATTGAAGTCCACCGATACATTGCTGTCAACCCAGGTAACGGGCAAGGAGCCCGCCATGAACGCTTCCGGTATCTTCTCTGTGTAGTAGCCCGGGTACATGCTGTTCTCGGGGCAAAGATTGAAGGCGTAGCCCTTGAGAACCTCCTGCTTGGTGATTCCGCTCATCGAGTGGTGTTTGATGGCGGAGTCAAAATAAGGCCCGAAGCCGTGCACAGGCATGGCTCTTCTGACTGCATTGAAAAGAGTCTCTCGCGGCTCTTGCAGGTGGCTGGCAAATATAGCAGCTTGGAATGGCTTCTGAAGGAACTCCCTCCCAAGGGGTTGCATTAGTCTGTTGATGTTCAGAAGCTGACCGAAGCGAGGATTTCGGTTCCCGCTAACCCCCTCATGCCTCCAGTCGACCATTTCCATCCAGTAAGGGAGTCTGCAGTGTCGTGTGCCTACTACCGCGAGATCGAAACTCAGCGAGTAGTCGCAAGGGATGTGGTTGTGCCGGAGGTTTTCGCCGGTCTGGAATAGAGTCACTGGCCGGTGATTGGGCTGCATGTGTTGGAGCACCGCGGATAGCATGGGACGCAGTGGCTTGGGAAGCCATCGGTGCTTTTTTTCATCACGCTTGGAAAAGGGGCCGAAAATGATCAGATCGGCACTTTGAGGTCGTGTCCAAGCGATTTTGTAGCCCAAGCTCTCAATGATCAAGGGCACCAGCGACTGGCCGTAGTCATCGGCTACCCCATGGGTTGCAATGCGAATGGTCTTTGTCATTGTCTGATACCGAAACCCGCCGATGAATTCAGGTCGTGAACCATGGCACGGATGGCAGAAAGCCTATACCTTGTCTTTGTTCTCTCTGTAGAAAACCTCGTAAGGGTACTGCTTCTCATCGGGCGTCTGCTTTTTGACCCGCTTGTCGAACATGCCTCGGTAGCCTCCGATGAGCACTTCCTTGTATTTTTTATACTTGATGTAGTCACGATTGAACTTGGCAGCTGTCCTGATGCCTTTGGTGTATCCGCTGTCAGCTATATCGGAGCAGACGTTATCAATGTGGGAGAGGTTGATGGAAGGGATCTCCCGCTCCAGTTTCTCGTGATAACGCCAATAAAAATCACCATCTTCTTCGCCCAACCCAAGTAACCGCTCATCGAAAAAACCGACTTCGATCAAATCTCTCTTGCTGATGACAAAGTGAGAAAAGCTGCCGTTGATCTTGAAGGTGCCAGCATTGTTGGCAAGGGTTGCCTCCAGTTGATCAAAAAAGCCATTTTCAAGACCGGTGGCAATGTGCAAATCATCGTTCAAGACCAGTACCTGCTCGCTACTGGCGGTCAGAATTCCCCTGTTCCACATTTTTGCCAGCGACTGGAATGTGGGAAACACGGTAAGAAAACAGTTCTGCTGTGTTGCTAGAAAAGACAGCAGTTCCTGTCTGTAGTTTTCGTTGAAATCTGCGCGACAGGCGCCATTAGCCATCACGATGATTTCGATGCCGGGTCTTTCAATCTTTATGCTTTTGACGAGGGGGATAAGAAATTCATGGAATCTCTTGTCGAATGTCGTAATGACAACAGAGTAATTCATCGGTTTTCTGTGCTCATGTTTTTGGGCGGATTGGGTGTCCCGCCCGTGTGTTGCGTTCATATCCGGCCCAGAACCCGCCTCAACCTGCGGCCCCAGCGGGAAAAAAGGGAGCCACCCTCGTTCGGCCAATCCATTTCTCGCTCCCACGCCGACTGATAGATTACGCCACAGTAGAACTTCGCCATCTGTTGCGAGGTGATCCCGATGCGTTGGTCGTGATCGAACTGCCAAGCGTAGTGATAGACCTTGAACAATGCCTGACAGGGCATGAGTGATACCGCTTGGTATGCCAGCAGAGCTTCGCCATACCAGCGCGACTCAATGGGCGCCAGGGCAATGGCATCTGCAAAGCTCATCCCTCGAGGTTGCAGGAAGCGGATGTCCAGGCTTTCCCACACGGCGCGATGCCAGACCAGCGGAAACGGGCCGAAGCTGTAGCGCCGGCCGGTACGTTGAAAGAGCTGCTGTACCAAGTCAGCTTCTTTGTTGAAAGCCGCGACCACGCGTTCTCGTTTGTGGCGCAATGCATCCTCCAGCAGGTCATGCGCCTCATCCATCATGGTGTAAGGAGTTCCGTCGGGTGCCATAAAGTCAGCTAACCCGAACGGGCGGATGAAGATTGCATCCGAGTCCAGGCAGAGATAGGCCTCCGACAGGCCGAGGCGCCAGAACTCGGACTTCACCACTTGTTGCGAGACGTGGCCCGGCATGCGGCGTACCTGTTCGGGGGCGATACGGTGCGAGGTCTTGATGATTTCTTCATCGGCGAGCAGTTCTGCACCTAGGCCAGCCAAGTGCTCGCGGAATAACGGGAGTTCCGCCTGTGGGACGGAAACGTAAAAGGGAAGATTCTCGGTGTTGTACTGCCGGATCGACTGGGCTAGGCGGACCATCCGGCGCAAGTCGGTACTGTAGCCCTTACAGTAAAGCGCAAATTGCTTCATGCACGCCTGTCTTCGTAGCCTGTCATCACCTTGGCCGCAAACAGCGCAAGATTCGTTGCGCGCGCCACCATGATACGTCGCAGGGCATGGGGGTTGGCTCCAGAATGGTTGCGACCCCGCTGTGTGGTGGTGGCGGTGATGTAGCCGGCATCTTTTGCCATGGTGCAATGCTCTGGACCAAACTTGCCATAGGGATAACAGAAGTGCCTGACTTCGCAGCCCAAGGCTTGCTCCAGCTCTCGCTTGGATTCGGTGATCTGTGCGCGCGCTTCCTCGGGCGGCAACTCGGTCAACTTGGCATGGGTGCGGGTATGTGAGCCGATGTCCATGCCCGCATCGTGCCAGGCTTGCCATTCGATCGCCGTCATCAATGGTTTTTCGGCGACGATGCCGCGGTCCCAGCTGTTGGTCCCTCCGATCATGCTGCTCACGCCATAGCAAGTGGCCGTGAATCCATGCTTTGCAAGGATGGGGAGCGCGTTCCGTATGTTGTTCTGATAACCGTCGTCGAAGGTGATGCCCACCACCTTGCCCTGCTTTTCGCCTCTCAGGTAAGGTTCCAGATCAGGCATGGAAAGCCCGCGATAACCCAGCAGCTTTAGCAAACCCATCTGTCGTGCGAACGATGCTGTTGAAACGACAAGACCGCGCAGTGGCGTACCGCGGGATGGCGGCTCATCAATCTGGTGGTACATGAGGATGGGAATGTTCATGACTGCATCCGGGTCAGGTTCGCGTAATAACCACCGGCACCCAGCAGTTCGGCATGTGTGCCGCTTTCCACAATTTGACCGTGCTCCAGAACCAAGATGCGGTCAGCGTGCTCAACGGTACTCAGGCGATGGGCAATAACCAGCGTCGTGCGGTTTTCCATCAGCGTGGCGAGGGCTGCCTGCACTTGGCGTTCGCTCTCGGTGTCCAATGCCGAGGTGGCCTCGTCCAAGATCAGGATGGGGGCGTTTTTCAACAGTGCACGTGCAATGGCAATACGCTGGCGTTGTCCACCGGAGATTTTTGCGCCGTCTTCGCCGATTAACGTGTCCAGCCCCTGCGGCAGTTGCCGGATGAAGTCCCACGCATTGGCCGCCTTGGCGGCGGAAATCACATCTTCACGGCTGCAGGCGTCACGCGAACCAAAAGCGATATTGGCCTCCACCGTGTCGTTGAACAGCACGATGTCCTGGCTGACCAGCGCGATGTTGTGGCGCAGGCTGGTCAATGTCAGCTCATTGATGTCGATGTCGTCTATGCGTATCTGGCCTGCCGTGGGTTTGTAAAAGCGAGGTATCAGTGCGCTAATGGTGGTCTTGCCGCCGCCCGAGGCACCCACCAGTGCAACGGTCTGCCCGGCAAAGACTCGGAAACTGATGTCGCTGAGCGCTTGACGTTCCGCGCCGGGGTATGTGAAGCTCACATGAGCAAACTCGATATCCCCTCGGGCGTGAGACAGTTTGCGCCGACCAGTATCTTCTTCAATGGGTGTGTCAAGAAGGTGGAAAACGCTTTCACACGCAGCAAGTCCCCGTTGCATGAATGGGCTGATGGTAGTCAATTGCTTGATCGGCGAGATCAGAAGCAGCATCGCGGTGATAAATGAAACAAACCCCCCGGCCGATGCGCTGGCTTGGCCTGTGCTTTGGCTTAATGCCAGATAGGTGATGATGGCAACGGCTGCAGATGCAGCAATGTGCGTGATCGGAGTAATGGCGGCTGCAGGCACGGCCTCACGCATCATTGAGCGTCGGAAGCGCTCTGTATCCAAATAAAAGCGCTCAGTTTGCTGTGCTTGGCCTCCATAGATTTTTATGACCTTGTTGGCACCTACAGCTTCTTCGATTGTGTGCGAAATGGTGCGCATTGCTTCAAGGCTTGCACGGCTGGCGGTTCGCATGCGCTGGCCGAAACTCTTGACGATAAGCGCGATCAACGGTGCGATGGCAAGTGTAATGAGCGTGAGTTTCCAATCCAGATAGATGAGATAAGCCAGCAGTGCCATCGCCGTCAGACTTTCCCGAACGGCTGTAACCAGGACATTCGTCGCCGCCTGGTTAACATTGTCCGCATCATAGAGAAGTCGCGAAATCAGCTTGCCTGATGATTGATCATGAAAAACTTGCGTAGGGAATACTAGTATTTTCGCGAACATTTCTCGTCGCAGATCTGCAACTAGGTGGGTCGATATCCAGGTCATCAGATAGCTGGTACAAAACGACAAGACCCCCCTGATCACAAAGAGCAGAACAATACCCAACGGAATCAGCCAGATCAATCGTTGGTCGGGCGTCTTGAATCCCTTGTCCAGCAGGTACTTCATGATGGCCGGGAACACCGGCTCGGTGGCTGCCGTGCCGACCATGCCCAGAACGGCCAGCAAAAACGCTTTCCAGTAAGGTTTGACGTAGGAAAGCAGTCGGAGGTAGAGCGCGCGATTGCTGAGGGGCATCAGAGGGTACCTGCCGGATGCTTGGGGGGCTGCCACTGCGGTCCTTGCTGGATTTCGATGGCCTTCACATAACGGTAGAAGGTGCCTTCGAAGTTGCCGACGGCGATGACGAAGCCTGCCCAGCCGTCGAGAAAGCCGAGCTTGAAGACGTAATGCTTCATGAAGGACCACAGTCCGTGCCCCAAGGCCGACCACATCGAGAGCTTCTTGTGCTTGATTTTTTCAGCGCCGAGGGTGGAGTAGCGATTGGCCTTGTGCATCACCTCGCTCATGTTCTTGAACGGGAACTGCCAGATGGCATTTTGCAGGTGGCCAATGGGTTTGGCGGAGTTGAGGATGTAGCCTTCATGCACCGGCTTGAGGTCGTAGCGCATGCAGCCTTTGCGAAACAGCTGCGGCTGGCGGTAGTTCGGGTACCAGCCAGAATGCTTGATCCAACGGCCCATGAAGTAATTGCGGCGCGGCATCCAGTAGGCGTCCGCAGCGTCGGGGTCGTTGATGACGGTACGGAGCTCCTGCGCCGCTTCCGGGGTGCAGCGCTCATCGGCGTCCAGGCTGAAAATCCAGTCATGGGTGCAGGCGGCGATCGCCTGGTTGCGCAGGTCGCCGAAGCCCTTGAACTCGACCTGGACTACCCGGGCCCCCAGCTTGGCGGCGATCTCCGGTGTGCCGTCCGTACTCCAAGAGTCGACCACGATCACTTCATCGGCCCAGCGGACGCTCTCAAGGGTGGCCGCGACTTTCTCGGCCTCGTTGTAGGCGATGATGTAGACGGAAATTTTGCGCATCGGGGATGGTAGTATTCGGCGGCCTGTACGGATGGTGCAGGGCGCTGCGAGCGGGTTGCCAGCCTCGTAGTCTAGTTCAAAATGGATACTTCCGACCTGCTCTCCGTGGTGATTACGACCTACAACCGCAGCGATGCCTTGCTGGCGGTGCTCGACGGCTTGTCGCGTCAGACCGACCGCCATTTCGAAGTGATTGTGGCTGACGACGGTTCGCTCAAGGCGCATCGGCAGCCGATTCTGGATTCCGCTGTGGCGCATGCCCTGCGCGTCGTGCACGTCTGGCACCCGGATGTCGGATTTACCGCCTCACGTGTGCGCAACCGCGGCGTTGCTGCGGCCAGCGGCCAGTACCTTGTTTTTCTCGATGGCGACTGCGTGCCCGAGGTCGATTTCATCGTTCGCCACAAGCAGTTGGCCGAGCCCGGGTTTTTCGTCAATGGCAGTCGTGTGCTGCTGTCGCCCGAACTCACGCAGCAGGTGGTGAGTGGCCGTGAGCGGATCTGCGGGCGTTCCCGAGCCTACTGGTTCAGGCAGCGCCTGCAGGGGCACGCCAGCAAGCTCACCGGCCTGCTGCGTCTGCCCGACTGGTCCGGCCGGGTGCAGCGGGCCTTTTCCTGGAAAGGCATTCGAAGCTGCAACATGGGAGTGTGGCGCGCGGATTTCGAGCAGGTGGACGGTTTTGACGAGTCCTTCGTCGGCTGGGGTCACGAGGATGCCGATTTCGTGCTGCGCCTGCACCACAGCGGCGTGGCCCGAAAAAACGGTTTTTGCGCTACCGAGGTCTACCATCTCTGGCATCGGGAGGCGGCGCGCGACCGCGAGTCGCAGAACGCTCAGACCGTGCGGGAACGGGAGAAATCCGATGTGGTGCGGGCTGCCTCGGGCTATTCGCAGCCACGCTTCCATGACGATGCCGTGATCACAAGATTGGGATAATAGAAAAATGCTGAAACGTTTTTTGCTGTTTTTGATTGCCGGTTTGGCCGGCTTGCCTGTTCTGGCACAGTTTCGCGTCGAGGTCTCGGGTATCGGGCTGACCCAGTTGCCCATTGCCATCACGCCGTTCCGCGGCGATGACGTCTCGCCGCAGAAGATGGGTGCCATTGTCCAAGCCGATCTCGAACGCAGCGGCCAGTTTCGCCTGATCGATGCTTCTGGCAGCGGGCTGGACGAAAACGCCCGGCCCGACATGTCGCCCTGGCGCCAGAAGGGCGCCGACTCGCTGGCGGCCGGCAGCGTGACCCGACTGGCCGATGGCCGTTACGACGTGCGCTTTCGCCTGTGGGATGCAGTGCGCGGTCAGGACCTGGGGGGGCAGAGCTATGCCGTCACAGCGGGGGACTTGCGCTTGGCAGCGCACCGCATTGCCGACTTCATCTATGAAAAGCTCACCGGAGAGAAAGGTGCTTTCTCCACCCGCATTGCCTACGTCACCAAGGCGGCTCAGCGCTACAGCCTGTGGGTCGCCGATGCCGACGGCGAAAATGCCCAAGCTGCGTTGACCAGTCCTGAGCCCATCATCTCGCCAGCCTGGTCGCCCAATGGTGCGCAACTGGCTTACGTGTCTTTCGAGTCGCGCAAGCCGGTGGTTTACGTCCATGACATTGCCAGCGGCCGGCGCCGTCTGGTGGCCAATTTCCGGGGCTCCAACAGCGCGCCGGCCTGGTCGCCCGACGGCCGCACGCTGGCCGTGACCCTCAGCCGAGACGGTGTTTCGCAGATTTATGGTCTGGATGCAGCCGCCGGCGGTGAGCCGCGCCGCCTGTCGCAGTCGTCCAGCATCGACACCGAGCCGGTCTACGCCCCGGATGGCAAAAGCATTTATTTTGTCAGCGACCGTGGTGGCAGCCCACAGATCTATCGCATGCCGGCTTCGGGTGGCGGGGCCGAGCGCGTCACCTTTACCGGCACTTACAACATTTCGCCCTCCATCAGCCAGGATGGGCGTTGGCTGGCTTATATTTCCCGCGTGAGCGGCGCCTTCAAGCTGCATGTGATGGAACTCGCCAGTGGCAACACGGCGCCGATCACGGAAACCAGTGCCGATGAGAGCCCGAGTTTTGCACCCAACAGCCGCCTGATCGTCTATGCGACCAAGCAACAGGACCGGGAAGCGCTGATGACGACGACATTGGATGGCAAACTCAAGGCGCGACTGGCCGGGCAAGGCGGTGATATCCGCGAGCCGGACTGGGGCCCGTTCCAGAAACAAAATTAATCACTTCAGAATCCAACATTTCTACAGGAGCTTTTAGATGTCGATGAAAAAATACGTACTGGTTTTGGGTGCTGCACTGCTGATGGCGGGTTGTGGCTCTTCCGTCAAGCTGGACGATGTGCCGGTGGAGGATCGTTCGGGTGCCTCCGTCGCAGGAGCGGACAGCAATGCAGCAGGCAAGAACGATGTGGCCTCGGTCGACCTCGACAAGAGCAAGCAGGGTATTGCCCCGGCGGGCCCACGTGTTGTCTATTTCGACTACGACAGCTATGTCGTCAAGCCTGAATTCCAGTCCGTGATCGAAGCCCATGCTCGTTATATCAAGGCGGATAAGAATCGCAAGGTGGCCATCGAAGGCCATACCGACGAGCGTGGCGGCCGCGAATACAACCTGGCACTGGGTCAGAAGCGTGCCGAGGCCGTGCGCCGCGCACTGGGGCTGCTTGGCGTGGCTGACAACCAGGTCGAGGCGGTGAGCTTCGGCAAGGAAAAACCGGCAGTTCAGGGCGGCGACGAAGCCGCCTGGTCCAAGAACCGTCGCGCTGAAATCAGCTACCGTTGAAATCCGCTGGAGGTTCGGCCGTGACCCCTTATCTGCGACTGGCAGCCGCGCTGCTGCTCGGCTGGGCCGCTTGTACGGCCCAAGCCGCTTTGTTTGAGGACGATGAGGCCCGACGGGCCATACTCGACCTGCGCCAGCGCCAGGACAGCAGCCAGGAGGAAACGCGCCGAACCAGCGAGGAAATGCGGCGTAGCATGCTGGACCTGCAGAATCAGATCGAAGCTTTGCGCACTGATCTGGCCCGGATCCAAGGACAGAACGAGCAGCTGGCCCGCAGCGTGTCCGAGCTGCAGCGCCAACAGAAGGATACCATGCAGGGCGTGGAGGATCGTCTGCGCAAGTTCGAACCCAGCAAGGTCGCGATTGATGGCCGTGAATTCATGGCTGAACCGGCTGAGAAGCGCGATTTCGAGGCCGCGCTCGGTATCTTCCGCAAAGGGGATTTCGCTGCCTCTCAGACCGCTTTTCTCGATTTTCTCAAGCGCAATCCGCAAAGCGGCTATGCACCATCGGCCAACTTCTGGCTTGGCAATGCCCGTTATGCGACGCGTGACTACAAGGATGCGGTGCAGAACTTCCGCACGCTGCTGGCGCAGGCCCCGGACCATTTGCGTGCACCCGAGGCTGTGCTTTCGATCGCCAACTGCCAGGTCGAACTCAAGGATCTGCGCGGTGCTCGCAAGACGCTGGAAGAGTTGGTCAAGGCCTATCCGCAATCGGAAGCCGCCGCTGCTGCCAAGGACCGTCTGGCCCGGCTCAAATAAGCAGGATCGCCTAAAATTCAGGGATGCAAGTCTCTGAATTGTCCGCGCTCAACGCGCAGGTGTTGATCGCCGCCTTCATTCTTTCCGTCCTCTTCGGCGCCATCACGCAGCGCACCCACTTCTGCACCATGGGGGCCATCAGCGATGTCGTCAACATGGGCGACTGGACCCGCATGCGCCAATGGGGATTGGCCATTGGTGTTGCCATGGCTGGTTTTGCCTTGCTGGCCTATGCTGGCATCATTGATCCGAGCAAGACCCTGCATGCCTCCAATCGTTGGCTCTGGCTTTCCGCGGCCGTTGGCGGCGCACTATTCGGCTTTGGCATGGTGCTGGCATCCGGTTGTGGCAGCAAGACGCTGGTACGGGTCGGCGGCGGTAGCTTGAAATCGCTGGTGGTCATGCTCGTCATGGGGCTGGCGGCATTCGCCACCATGAAAGGCGTCACTGCCGTCGTACGCGTCGCCAGCGTTGATCAAGTCGCCATCGAGTTTTCCACCATCGCCAACTTGCCACACCTGGCAGCTTCGGCCTTCGGCGTGCAGCCTGCGCTGATGACCTTGGCACTGGGCTTGCTCATCGGGGGAGGCCTGATTGTCTGGGCCTTGCTCGGGCGTGAATTCTGCCGTTTCGACAACCTCCTTGGCGGCCTCGGTATTGGCGCCATCATCGTTGCCATGTGGTGGGTCAGCGGGCATCTGGGTTTCGTTGCCGAGCACCCGGAGACCTTGGATGAAGTCTTTCTGGCTACCAACTCCGGACGCTCCGAGGCCTTGAGTTTTGTCGCGCCGATCGCCTACACACTGGACTGGCTGATGTTCTTCAGTGACAAGAGCAAGGTGCTGACCGTGGGCATTGTTTCGGTTCTTGGCGTCATCGTCGGCTCCGCCCTCATGGCCTTGTCCGGTCGCAGCTTCCGCTGGGAAGGCTTCGGTGGCACGGAAGACCTGGCCAACCACCTTGTCGGCGCCGTACTGATGGGCATCGGTGGCGTTACCGCCATGGGCTGCACCATCGGCCAGGGTCTGACGGGTCTCTCCACCTTGGGTGCTACAAGTTTTGTAGCAATTGCCGCAATCATGGCGGGAGCTATCGTCGCGTTCAAGTACCAGATGTGGCGACTTGAGCGTACCGCCTGAGAGCCAGGGAATGGATGCTGGCCGACGCTTCGGTGGTCTGGAACGCCTGTACGGCGTAGCCGGCGCGCAGCGCATTCGTGCGGCCCATGTCGCGGTCATCGGCATCGGCGGTGTCGGCTCCTGGGCGGCAGAGGCCCTGGCGCGTAGCGGTGTCGGCCGACTGACGCTGATTGACCTTGATCACGTGGCCGAATCGAACATCAACCGCCAGATCCACGCGCTCGAATCCACACTGGGCCAAGCCAAGGTGCAGGCCATGCGCGAACGCATTGCCCAGATCAACCCGGACTGCGTGGTTCAATGCATTGAAGAGTTTGTCGAGCCTGGTAACTGGCCAGGCTTGCTGCCAGCAGGCGTGGACGCCGTCATCGACGCTTGCGACCAAGTGCGCGCCAAAACCGCGATGGCGGCCTGGGCCCTGCGCAACAAGCCCCTTTTCATTACAGCCGGTGCCGCCGGTGGCAAGCGCTTGGCGCATAAGGTCGACATCGAGGACCTGAGCAAGACCACGCACGATCCGCTGCTGGCCCAACTGCGCTATCGCCTGCGGCGGGAGCATGGCGCTGCGCGCGACGGCAAAAAGATCGGTATTGCCTGTGTCTTCAGCCGCGAGTCAGTCAGCCAGCCCGATGCCTCCTGTGTCATCGAAGGCGATGGCACGCTCAACTGCAGTGGCTATGGCTCGCTGGTAGCCGTCACGGCCACCTTTGGCCAGTGTGCAGCGGGTTGGGTGATGAATGAAATTTCAGTGCACTCTTGAAGAGTTCATTTGAAAAACGCTATAATTTAAGGCTTGGCAAAACAATAAAAAGCGTTTTGCTGAGACCCTGATGGGACGTTAGCTCAGTCGGTAGAGCAGCGGACTTTTAATCCGTTGGTCGCGTGTTCGAGTCACGCACGTCCCACCAAAATTCGAAGGACTTGGTTTCGCGACCAAGTCCTTTTTTCTTGTCTGTGAATTGCGCGATCAAACGGTCAGTTGTCCCTGCGGGACGTGGTTAACGTTGTGGATATCTCGCTTAACAAGTCGCGTTAGCCGCACCAGCCTTGGCTTGCCAGGCATTGCTCAAAATGCAGGCATATGGTCAGAAGCGAAGTGCTGCCCAGCCTTTCTCAACCGGTCTGATGCGGTGCAATAGGCGAACATTCTTCGATGTCGACAATGAGCCCGCCAAGTCGGTAATAAAAAAGCCACCTCGGTGGGTGGCTGTTTTATTGGCGCGGATTTCTTTCAGAACTTGTACCCGATGCCAAGGGAAAGAATGTTGCCCTTGAAACTGGAAACCGTACCATTGCTGAAGGTCACGTCATTGAATTTGACGTAGTCGTAACCAGCTTGCCAGAACAGGTTGTTGTCGATCATTGCGCGAAAGCCCAGGCCGTACCCGAGGCCTTGAATTGAGGCCGTGCTGGTGCCGTTGCTCGATGTGGCGCTGCCCGCCACGGATGAAATCCTGGCAAAAACCAGAACCTTGTTGGTGACGGCGATGCTTGGGATGAGGTCAATGGAATAGCGGTCTTTGGTGTACGCGTCGTTGCCGTTGGCGTAGGTTCCGGCTTTGCGATTGCCGGTGTTGGCCGTTGCCCCCAAACCCAGCAGAAAGTTGCTGCCTAGGGCCCACGAGTACTGGGCCTGCAATCCAAGGCCGGTACTGTTTCCGCTGTCAGACACGGCGCCAGTGCCGGTCGCGTCGACTGATGATCTATCAAATTCCGCATTGGCGCCAAGACTGAAGCCTTCGTGACTCTTGGCTTGCGCGAATGCCTGGGAAGAAGAAAGTGCCGCGACAACGGCTGTCAATGCAAAGAGTTTTCTCATAGAGCCTCCAGCAAGTTGGGCTAGGAATTCTACTGATGGGGCCGCTGAATTTCAACGCAGCAGGCAAAGATTTACTGTAAATACCGTTACATCTTGCGATAGCGGCAAGGCGCAGAGCAACTGGAACGTGGATGAAACGTGAATACTTTGTCACGTTTTATCCGACATCAGAAATGAAAAAGCCCCAGCACTTGCGTGCTAGGGCTCATCAAATTTGGCTCCTCGACCTGGGCTCGAACCAGGGACCTACGGATTAACAGTTCCAGGTTCCTAATGGACCTCCGGATTAACGATCCTTAATAAACCTATATTTAAAGCCATTGTATGGCTACAATGGCTTTAACGGGCTAGCACAAAATTTGACGAAATTTGATAGCCCATGCTAGCCCGATGCTAGCCCGACAAGGGGACTCAAAATGTCAAATCGGTTTCGGTTTACCAAAACTGCCCTGGAAAAGTTGATACCTCCGGTGGGCGGAGTCCGCGCCACCTATTACGACAAGGACATCAGCAAGCTGGCGGTCCGAGTGACTGCGGCTGGCACCAAGACCTTCTACATCGTCAAGCGGGTTGGTCGAGACATGGTTTGGTTCAAGCTGGGTGTTTTTCCTGAAATGACGGTTGAGCAGGCGAGGCGGGCAGGGGAAGTCGCCTTGGGCAGCTTTGCTGGACAAGAAAATCCAGCTGACATTCGCCGCGCAATGAGAGGTATGCCTACATTGACAGAGTTCTTTGTCGAGTATGGCGAGCGTCACGGAAAGAAGAAGCTGGCTTGGCGAGATGACCAACAGCGTTTCCGGGATTACTTAAAGAAACCCTTGGGTGCTCGCAAGATCTCCACCATTACACGAGAATTGATTGGCCGCATCCTCTCGGAAATGGAGTACGACGGCAAAGCGGGGGCAACCGTCAATAACGTGCGGGCCTTGGCATCCGCATTATTTGGCAAGGCCATTGAGTGGGGTTACTTGACCGATAACCCGGTGCGAGGAATAAAGACGCGCAAAGCGGTGAAACGGGATCGGTTCTTGATGGGCCACGAGTTGCCGCGCTTCTTTGCTGCCTTGGCTCAGGAAGAAAACACCACGGTTCGAGATTATTTTCTGATATCGCTACTCACCGGCGCACGTCGATCCAATGTATTGGAAATGCGTTGGTCAGAGGTTGATCTGAATGAAGGCGTCTGGCGCATCCCACGAACCAAGAACAATGATCCCCAGAATGTCACCCTCAGCCCGGAGGCCGTTGCAGTTTTGGCTGATAGGAAAGCACAAGTACGGGGACACGAACCAAGGTCACAGTTCGTCTTTCCAGGTTCAGGTAAGAGCGGGCATTTGATGGAGCCCAAAAAAGGCTGGCAACGTATATGGGATCGGGATGAAGCGGCACAACTTGAACGCCTCATCCAGCAGTCAGGAGCAGCACAGCCAATTTTCCCTAAAGCCGATCCCGCAACACCCGAATCGCTCCAACGCGCCCTGATTCATTTAAGGTCAGAGGCCAAGAGGCTGGGCATCAATATTGAGGCCGTACGTATTCCAGATATCCGTATTCATGATCTACGGCGCACCTTGGGCAGCTGGCAAGCAAAAACCGGTGCCAGCATGGTTGTCATTGGGAAGAGCTTGAACCACAAAAATCAAGCGACAACGGCGATCTATGCGCGGCTTGATCTTGATCCCGTCAGGGCCGCCGTCAATACAGCCACAACGGCGATGATTGAGGCAGGCGGGTTGAAGTCGCCAGGGCTGACAATTCCAAAATAGATTGGAGACATCGATGTCTGAAAGACCCAGAGAAATTCCAGATGAAGAGGGCGGGAATCCTTTTTTGAGTTTGAGGCAGTTGCTTTCGGCGCCACAGCAGGTGACGGTGGGTACGCTTGCAACGGCAATCGAAAATCATGGCATCTACTCCTGGGATAGATACGGACGATTCAAAAAGTTCAGCAAGGAAACGCCCGAGTTTCAACGTGCACTTGAACTGCTGGCCATGGTGCATAAATTTGAGGACGATGAATCCCCACGCCAGGACCAACATCCGCTAGATGAGGCCAACGGCCTGGATGATCCTTTTGTCCAATTTGGATGGGCGCAGGAGGTGGCTCCAGATTTCAAGGCCATCCGGTCTGTCCAGATGGAGGCCCCCAGCAAGAAACAACCTGGTGAACAGCGAATGGAAACATCCAACCTGCGCATCATTGCTGCGCTTTTGCAGTACGTCTCAGGGGGCGTAACGGGAGTAGAAAAGCATCCCCATTACAAAAGTGAAGCAGAGTTAATTTTGACGCTTGAGGCGGAGCATAAAGGCACGGCTGGCCTTTCCCAGAGAAACTTTCAAGACAAGTTTGCCCAAGCCAAACGAGCCATGATTTCCAAGTAGTGCCGCAACTGAGCTGAAAACCGCCGCAACTGCGGTGAACAGCAAAACGATCGTCCCCAAAATCGCCCCCGTACCGCAGAGAAAGCGGGATTATGGAGACGATTATGGAAATTCAAGAAATCACAAAAGCAAGCACAGATATTCTCGATGAGAACGCATCTGCTGCCTTGCTGGGTTTGTCACCTGGCACGTTAAGTGTTTGGCGCAGTACAGGGCGCTATAAGTTGCCGTTCATAAAGGTTGGCCGCAAAGTCCGCTACCGCCGTACAGATCTGGACGCTTGGCTTGCCAGCCGCACCCGTGCCAATGGCGCGACTGCTTCAGGGGTTAAATCATGCTGAGCTGGAGCCTTGTCAATTCAGCAGCAGCGCCGGTTCAACAGCAGATCACTGGCACATGGGACGACCTCTGCAAGTTGCTCACTTCGCACAAGGTGAGCGCCCTCAAAGATGGTCCAGGCTGGATGCCCGCTTATATAGAGCCGGGGCCGCGCACAGGGGTGCGGGCAGGAGCATGGTGTGTTTTGGTCTTAGACATTGAGGCAAAGACCCAGAATCTTCCTGATAAAACCAAGTGCGTCATTGGCCCACTACCGCCGAACTTATCGGCGCTGGCTCTTCACCTTGATGTATTGGAATGGGCTGCCTGCCTTGCCACGTCGCACAGCCATGAAGCGCCAGCAGATACCGGCACCTTGGGTGCACGTTATCGTGTCGTGATACGACTCAGTCGACCGTTGCAACCGCAAGAAATTAAGCCTGTCGGGTTGCATGTGGCAAAGATGCTGTATGTACTCGACTGTCTCGATACAGGTTGCTTGGAATCTGCGCGTTTGTTCTATCTTCCTCGGTGCCCTGCTGACCGTAAGGCATTGGCCGAAACAGAAATCGTTAAAGGCAAGCCGCTTGATGTGGATGACATTCTTTGCCAATGCATTGGCGAACCCGAGGGTAAATCGACCGGTAAGTTGCAAAAGGCCGGTGATGTGCCCAAGGGAGGTTCAGACTTGGCAAGCGAACTCGTATCACCGCAAACCGTACGGGATCTCCGAAGCGCATTGAATTCATTGCGAGCAGATGATCGCAAGTTGTGGGTGGATGTGGGGCACGCTCTGAAAACATTGGGGGAACAAGGCCGTTCCTTATGGCTTGATTGGTCACAGACTTCCGAGAAGT
>Ga0255338_1002974_pt1 | contig 22103 bp, 28 predicted proteins | sample MeOH1_35cm_T4_19_FD_203715 | JGI IMG/M metagenome (GOLD analysis project Ga0255338, IMG submission 203715) | Sandy soil microbial communities from University of British Columbia, Vancouver, Canada - MeOH1_35cm_T4_195 | ecosystem: Engineered > Artificial ecosystem > Sand microcosm > Unclassified ...
TTCCTCAGTAATCAGCCGAGCCTCAACCGACAGGATGCCCGACTGCTGATAGCTGCCGGCCGCGTGCGGGTCGATGGACGGATCGTCCGCGATGGCGTTTTCGAAGTGCGCGAGTTCAGCCGCATCGAACTGGACGGGGAGCTGTTACAGGCCGGCAAGCTGGCACGCTACTTCATGCTGCACAAGCCCGCCGGGGTGGTCAGCGCCACGTGCCACGACCAGCACCCGACCGCGCTCGACCTGCTGGACGAGCCGGACAAGCACGAACTGCATCTGGCCGGACGCCTCGACCTCACCACCACCGGCTTGCTGCTGATCACCAACGATGGGCTCTGGTCGCGCCGCATCACCCAACCCGGGCTCAAGCAGCCCAAGGTCTACTACGTGGAAACCGCCGAGCCGATCGGCGAGGAATACATCGAGACGTTCGCCCGCGGCATCTACTTCGCCTACGAAGAACTCACCACCCTCCCCGCCCATCTGCAGATCATCAGCAGCCACAGCGCCCGGCTGACCCTCCACGAGGGACGCTACCACCAGGTCAAACGCATGTTCGGCCACTTTCGCAACCGCGTGCTACGTCTGCACCGCGAAAGCGTGGGGCCCCTGCACTTGGAGCATGAATTGGCGCCCGGCCAGTATCGCCCGCTCACGCCAGCGGAGATCAACCTGACCGAGTAGAGCGCCCTTCGGCGAGCGCTCCGTAGCATTCTTTTGCCATCAAAAAGCGGTAGGGCCGATAGTTTTGCCTCATGCCTTTACCGCCTTTCGTCGGGAAAACACACTTTGCAAAGCCATGAATATTGACCTCTCACTTTCGAAAGATAGGCGCATATTCATGCTTTATCGGAGAGTTTATTGGTCAGAAAGGATAGTTTCAGACAAAATCGAATTTCTGGAATTCAGTACCAATATTACGTCGCCAGCATGTTCAAGCCGTGCCCCTTCTCCCTAAAGTCCTCGCCGTACACACAGCGCCGCGGCAGTCATCCAGACGCCGACACTGCGCCTTAATCCATACATGCTCGTTTGTCACAGCCCGGAAGGCCAAGTACGTCGTTACTGACTCATGGATAGATCTGTCCGACTGAGCTTTTCTCTTAGGAGATTCAGTCTTGATCGAACTCGCACTCTGGAACCTGACCATTCCCGTTGGCGTACCCGCAACTGTCATCAGCACCCAGGAACTCAGCGGCGGATATCAGAGCGACTACTTCAAGTCAGCTGATGGCAAAGTCCATTTCTGGGCGCCGGTCAACGGCACCTCGACCAAGGGCTCCGAGTATCCGCGCAGCGAGCTGCGGGAAACCTCCGCCGACGGCAAGCTGCGCAACTGGCAATACTCGGCTGCCGACAACTACCTGACCGCGTCCATGGAGGTGAATCAGGTGCCGTCGACGGGCCGACTCATCATCGGCCAGATTCACGCCTACCAACAACCGAAGCCGCTGCTCAAGGTGGAGTACCTCTATCAGGAGGCCACCAAGACCGGCAACATCGTCGCCAAGTACCGGCCGGCTCCGGGCACCGACGACCAGCCTGTGACCATTGCCCAAGGGGTGGCGCTGAACCAGCGCATCAACTACACCATCCATCTCGATCCGTCCGGCACGCTCAGCGTCGAGGCCAACGGCAAGAAATGGAGCACTCCGCTCAATTCGGGCTGGCAGTCCAAGTCCCTGTATTTCAAAGCCGGCGTCTACGTCCAAGACAACAGCGGCTATGAGACCGAAGCCGGTGCGACCACCTTCTACGACCTGAAGGCCGAACACCGTCCCCTCTGAGCCGGCCTTCAGGATGAGTTCGCCGACTCCCCGGCCTGACAGCGTGCAGGCAGCCTGGGCACCCAGGCTGCCTCTCCCTTCCCAGCCGGCTGGGATCTGCCGGACTCGCCTCGGCTGCAATCCACACGCCCACGTTATGGCCAGAAAGGCCGGCAGAGATGCCGGCCTTTCGTGTTTCTGTACGAAAAATCTACCTGCATGGAGAAGGACCCTATGATCGAGCTTGCCGTCTGGAATCTGACCATTCCCGTGGGCGTACCCGCCACCGTCATCGATACGCCCGAACTCGTCGGTGGCTATCAAAGCGACTACTTCAAATCTTCCGATGAGATGATCCGCTTCTGGGCGCCGGTGAACGGCACGACCACGGAGGATGCCATCTACCCGCGCAGCGAACTCCGCGAAACCTACGGCGATGGCTCGCTGCACAACTGGACCTACCCCAGCGCCGACAACTTCCTGCGTGCGGCCCTGGAGATGGATCAGGTGCCCTCGACGGGCAAGGTGGTGATCGGCCAGATTCACGCCTACAAGAGCACCAGCCCCATGCTCAAACTGGAGTACCAGTACAAGACCACCAGTCAGACCGGCAATATCGTCGCCAAGTATCGAAAGAACCCGGACAGCACTCCCCAGGTCATCACCATCGCCAGCGGCATCAAGCTGAACGAACGCTTCACCTACAGCATCCACCTCTCGCCCGGCGGCATGCTCAGCGTCACCACCTACGGCAAGACCTGGAGCAACAGCGTGGATTCGACCTGGAAAGCCCACCCCCTGTATTTCAAGGCGGGCGTCTATCCACAGGACAACAGCGGCTACGAAACCGAGGCGGGAGCGGCCACCTTCTACCGGCTGGAGGTCGAGCACCGTACCCAGTGACGCCGGATAGGCGGCACATTCGGGGGAATGAAAAAAACGGCCGTAACGGCCGCTTTTCATTCCCCCCTGCCTTAGCTCTAGCGGAGGGCATCGAGCGACAGCCTTCCCCCCACAAGGATCAGCTGCTAGCAAGATGCCGCTTCGGCGCTATTCGCCGGGAGATTTTCGAGATTTTCTCGGCATTGCTCAGAACGCAATATCGGACCCTCATGACCGCACTTCGCATGGTGGGTGCCGACTGATACTGCTCCCCCCAGAACCGGCAACCGACCCGTCCCAGGACATCGACCGCCTTGGCTAGCCCCTCCTGCCTGATCTCCTCGATTTCCTCATGCTTCTGCTCCCTCATGAGTTCCCGCTCGGGCTGATGAGCGATTTGCCGCATCACCCTCACCACGGCACGCTCCATGTGCCGCTGCTCAAGGAAATCATGCAGGAGGCTGCCGCCCCCGGCCCCTATCAGCAGGAAGGCGAGGATGAAGGCCATCGCCTTTCGATTCATCAACGATCTTCGATGAAGCCTTTGTTCGTCTGACGCCTTATCTGACTCGGAAGCGCTGATCATTGCTTTGCACGAGTAGGACACTGGGTTGATTCGGATCGAGGCACTGCATGCCTGTCTCATTCTACCTCGTCCAATGCGCAGGCATTGCTGGCCGAGGCCCCACGGCCCCCGGCCAGCAAGGCTCGAGGAATGCTCCCCGCCGGGTAACTGGACAGGTTAGTCGCAGGCGACGCTGCCTTGAGACCGCTCGCCATCGTGTTTCGTCCGGTGAGCGAGGCGGAAAATGAGGCAAAAACAAAAAAGCCCCTGGATCAGGGGCGGCGAAGGGAACCGAAGCGACCAGCAATAGCAAGGCCCACAGCTACTTTTAGAGTTCAGGCATACACACAGGCATACAAGGTGCCGGCTGCTGGCCTGTTTTCGGCTGCTTTTTGACTAGTGCTAATACCGCCTGATTGACGCCATGCTGGCGCGATTCCAGGCCGAGCAGATCCCCAGCTGTGAGTAACTCACTTCGGTCTGCCCCTTCCGCACCTTAGTAAAAACTGGGTGCGATTCCGGCGCCTGTCAGGCGTATAGCCAGCAATTCAGCATGTAAAAGGTGAGAAGGGCGCACCATGAGCCGATGATGACTGTGGCGGGATGCATGACAATCCATTCATTTAGGCGGCACCCGAGGCTGCTATCCGTTATCGCCGGGCTGAATGGCTTATCCCTCCAGCGATACCGATCAATCACACCACAGATGAGCCACACAGCCACCGGCAACATCAATCCCATCCATAGGTGCAAAAGTACTGCTTCCGTGATCAAGACACTGCTCCAGCTACCGTAACTTTGCGGCCGGTCCGATTTTTGTATTGTGAACAAGTTCGGTGATGCCTCAATGACATCTGTTAGGCCGGCAGCAATTCTGACCAGGAGTCAGTGCATATCCCAGGTACTGGGGCGTCTTTTCCGGCGCGCACAAAAACGGCGAGGGGATTAGCCTCGCCGTTCATGTAGTTCCTTCCGTCCATGTGCACGTCATCCTGACGCAGCAGCTGCTTACCCTGCTTTTCTTCGGCCGCCATCCTTGGTCAACCTGCGTCGTTCCTTCGACGTCTCTATGGGATTCACTGTATCCAAGAGCCCGCCTTGAGAACATTGGGAAAGCTCTCGATCTCCTGTAGGTCATGGCTTACACGCGTGCTGATAGGGCGCGTCTGCGTACCGTGCGTACCAGGTGCGCACTTTGGGAGTGCGTACCCAGTGCGATGACGGTATGAGGAGACCCGGCCGGTTTGGTGTCACCAACCTTCAGCTGGCCTTCCGCTCATGGTGAGAAGGGTCATGCGGCGGAGACGCCGCCTCTTCCCGGCGCTCCGGCGGTGCGATCGCCCGCTCGCGGGGCGGCTCGCTGGACGTCTCGGCGCCGGTCTGCGCCCGCGGCAGCACCGCCCCGAGCACCTCGCGCACGCCGCCGATCACGCCGATCAGCAGTCCCTTCACCGCCCCGACGGCCACGTGGCCGATATCGCCCGCTGCCTGGATCGCCGCCTCGGCCGCTCGCACCACCACCGAGCCGACGTTGCCGCCCGTCTCGGCGACCGCCTCGGCCACGCCGTCCACCGCGCGCTTGGCCGTGACGCCGACATCAGCGCCCATGGAGGCGGCATTGCGCACTACAGCCTCGACCAGCTCCGCCGCCGCCGCCGCCACGTCGCCGCCTACGTCCTGCACGCCGAGCACCAGTCCCTTGGCCACGCTCTTGGTGCTGGTCACCAGCCCCACGCCCACCTCCTCGCTGGCCTGGAGCGCACCCTTGACCACGTCCCGGGTGGTCGACACCAGTTCCTCGGCCGTTCCCCCCGTCGCCTGCAGGGTCTGGGAAACCGTGCCGCGCACCAGTGAGACGATCTGAGCCTCCACCTCGTCGATCCCGCGCAGGCTGCCGACGATGCCTTCTTTCACCCGACTCCCCGCCGGGCCCAGCCCTGCGCCGACGGGTTGAACCACGGGAGCCGCCACTTCGGCGGGCGGCACGGACGCGAAGGCCTCAGCGGCCTCCTCGCGGCGAGCGACGGTTTCCCGGTCGGGTGCTTCGGCCGCTGCGGCGGCCCTGCCGCCGGATGCCCCTTCTTGATGGCCCTGATGAGCCGCTTCTTCGTGATGGGATGTTTCGGAATGCCTGGTCATTTTACTCTCCTGCAGAAGAGCCCGCGCCGCGAGAACCATGCGTCCCCCGGCGTCAGGCTCAAGGAAACGAGCAAATAACGATTCGTTCATGGCTGTGCCATGGGAGTGATGCACGACTGCCTATCGTGATGGCAGCAAGTTGCACCAATCCCATCCTTTCAGGGTAGTACGGCCGGTTTTACTGACTCTCGCCATTTACAGGCCATCTCTCGAACGGCCATGCCGCTTTATCCGTGCCACCAAGGCAGTCCCGCGACGGTCGTGAAAGCCCTCTCGGCGGGGTAGTCCCCGGAGGTCATGAGGCATTCACGGTCCTGTCAGACACGTCGGCTTTACTGGAGGGGCGAAGAGAATCCCACAAGGTCAATCTGATGCCGGGGTCTTACATGAACAGCAAAAAACGCGTGCTTTTCATCTGTGCCCACAACTCCGCCCGCTCGCCGATGGCTGAGGCTCTGCTGCGGTATATCGCTCCCGAACAGTTCGAAACCTTCAGTGCCGGCCTCCAGCCCACTCAGGTCGATTCCCGTGTACCGGCGGTGCTGTCGCAGCTGGATATCCCGAGCGAAGGACTGCACAGCAAACCGCTGGAGACGTTCGCCGGCCAGCAATTCGATTACGTCATCACCTTGTGCGACAAGTCCGCCCAGGAATACCAAATGATGCCGAGAGGCGAGGAAGTGATTGCCTGGAATGTCGAAGACCCACAGGCCAGCAGCAAACCGGACGCTTTCCGTCATGTCCTGAGCGAAATGAACGAGCGCCTCAAGATATTCGTCCTGCTCAAGACCAGACCGGATCATCAGGGCGCCAATCATCTGCCTCCTGCCTGAGGCCTTGCCGCCTCATCGACTGTGCTAATGATGTGGGGGACCTGCCCGGCCTCGCCGACAGCCGGGTTGGAAAGCGGGCATGACCGTGGTCAAGCCACCGGAAAATCCTTGAGAAGCCGCTTGAGCACCTGGTCTGAATGCCGCTCGGCACTGGCCATGGCCTCGCGCCAGATCTCGCACAAGGGCTGAAGATCCGGCTCCCGCTCAGCTCGATGCAACCACTGCACGCAGTCGTGCCAGTCCCCGAGCACCGACTGAGCGGACCTCAAGCGCTTGGGGGCCTTGTCCGGCAAGTCGGAGAGCTTGGGATAGACCTCGTGGGCATAGCGCACCCGCTTGATCAACACCCGCAGCCGGTGCCGGTCATGGGCCGGATTGCGCAGCCCCTCAGCCAGCTTGCGCTGCTGCTTCGCCAGTTGCTTGCGAATGTGCTTGCGCAGGCCTTTGAGCTTGCCCTCCTTGGCGGCCTCTCGCCAGATGGCCGGCCACGTCGCCAGAGCATTCCGGAACAGGAGCCACTCGGAGCTGGCCAACAAGGCATCGCGCCCGGCCTCCAGTTCACGCCGGCGAGGCTCGATCAGGTCGGGCCGCTCGTGGGCTTCCAATTCCTGGATCAAGACCTCGGTATCGCGCAGCGGCGTGCTCCGCTGGCCCACCTCGGCGGCGACCAGCTCCAGCGCATTGATCTCGGGTAGGCCCCGGAGAGGGCGCAAGATGCTGCGCAGCCGGCGCACGCCGATACGCAGATCATGCAGGGCCTCATCGTCGCTGCGCTCCTGCAGTCGGGCACTGCACGCTTGCAACTCGGTTTCCAGGGCCACCACGTGCTCGATCAGTTTGTCGATCATCATTGCCTCTCTCCTTGGACACCGCCTCGACCAGACGATTAGTTGGGCGGTCTGAGGCCTTAAGTCTCAGCACTATATCGCTTCATCACCAGGGACGAAGCCCCCCCATAACACCCCATAAGTAGCACCGTACCGCTCTGGCACCGAGGGGCTAGCCTCAGAGCGCCGGCGGTCGGAAACCCCCAGGGAAAAGGTATCGAGGGCCAGACTAAGCCTGTGTCCGTAGAGAGCGGGAGGCCGCCTGATGAGCCGGTGCGAGAAGCGCACGATCAACGCCTCTCTAATCCTGGCCTTGATGGTCGGTCTCATCGGGCAAGCGATGGCCGCCGAGCCTCCTCGCCCCGGCTTTATCGGGGACAGCAAAGCCACGCTGTCGATGCGTAACTTCTACATCAACCAAGACAACCGCAACGAGAGCCACTCGCCCAGGGCCGAAGAGTGGGGCCAAAGCCTGGTCTTGAAATACCAGTCCGGCTTCACCGAGGGACCGCTCGGTTTCGGCCTCGATGCCTTGGGGATGTGGGCTCTGCGCCTGGATGCCGGGGGCCGGAGGGGGAAACAAGGGATCACGAGGGCGCCGGGCTCGGTGTTTCCCACCGATGATGGCGAACCTGTCCACGAGTTCGGCAGCTTCGCCCCCACGGGCAAGATCCGCCACGCCAAGACGGTGGCGGAATACGGGCTTTTGATCCCCAGGCTGCCGGTCATTCTACCCAACGATAGCCGTCTGTTGATCCAGACATTCAGAGGCGGGCAGATCACCTCCAAAGATAGCGAGAACCTGACCCTGGTCGGCGGTCGCCTGGATCACACCAGAACCCGGGCCTCCAGCGATTGGAAGGGCCTGGGGATCGGCGGGGCCAGCGAGGACACCAATGAGTTCTACTACGCCGGGGCCGATTACAGGGTCAAAAAGAACCAGCTGCTGCAGTACTACTTCGGCAGGATGAAGAACTTCTACAACCAGCACTTCCTGGGGCTGGTCCATGACTGGGAACTACCCGCCGGGTCGCTGAACACCGATCTTCGTTTCTTCCACAGCACGCCGGATGGCAAGAACAGCAGCGCATCGGGGCGGGCCCAGGGCTATACCAGTAGCGGCTACTACGGTAGTAGCGCCGCCCCGGGCAAAGTCGACAACGAAGCTTGGAGTGCCCTGTTCACCTATAGCTTGGCAGGTCATGCCGTGGGGGTGGGCTATCAGGCACTCTACGGTGACAGCGACTTCCCGTTCATGAACACCGGCGACGGTTCTACCTCCTACCTGATCACCAACGTCCAGATCGGCAAGTTCCAGCACGCCGGCGAGAAATCCTGGTTCGCCAAGTATGCCTACGACTTTTCCCATCTCGGCGTCGCCGGGCTGAAGGTCTCGCTGCTCTATGTGTCTGGCGACCACATCAAGACCGCCGAGGGCCATGGGAACCAGTATGAGCGCAACCTCCAAGTCGACTATGTGATCCAGGAAGGCATCCTCAAGGGCCTGGGTTTCACCTGGAAAAACGCCATCATTCGCAACGATACGAGGGTCGGAGAAAAGGACCAGGACGAGAACCGCCTGATCGTCACCTACAGCTTTCCCCTGCTGTGAGGGCGTGGTGCGCGGCCCTGGGGCGGTCAGCTTGCTCCGTTCGAGCTGGGATCGTTCGACAGATCCGCGATGATCTCCCCAAGGTCCGGTAGCGGATGAGGAGCATTCAGTCGCGCTCGCAGACGCTCGGCGAAGGCTTCTGCTTCAGCCTGGGAAGGGAAGTTCACGTGGTAGGCCCCGTCCATCTCCACCTGCCAGCCGCCTTTTCCGTTTTCAGCTACTTCGACGTTCATCCGTACAATCCTTCGGGGCATCAGCCAAATCGCGATAGTAACTGCTGGCCCTGTGCCTGACGAGTTGCTTCCCTGGCGAATACGAGCGGTTGGAGTCGGCTGGCCTGCCCTCAACCGCTCGCAACCCCATAAAAGCGCCTTTGGACATCGGCCAAATTCTCGGCCGATCTTTCAGGGGCGCCGATGTGATCCACACCGGCCCGACCCCGGCCTGTTTCGGTGGATACCGCTTTGGATACCACCACTGGATACCGGCAATTGACATGGCGATCGGCGCTTGCGTAGAACGCACGTGAGGCCTCGGTATTGGCCGGGAACGACCCCTGAGCATTGCTTATATCGCCCGGAGAGACTGCCGAGGCCTCTCCCTCCCATCCCTAAGCCAGCGTGGCGCCGGCAGCTTGCGAACCGCAGAGCCAGCCATCCATCCAGCGACGAACGTGCAGCTCGGGACGTAGTGCCTCCCGCCAGCTGGCGCCCCGGTAACGACGCATCTTCACGGTCTGCCACTTCAAGCCGCGTTCGGCGGCCCACTGGCTGGCCGGCAGGGTTTTCCCGCCCAGAGTCACCGGCATCTCTGCCGCGCAGATCGTGTCTCGCATGTCGCCACCTCGCTCCGTGTTCTGGAGCGGGCGACGTTATGTGACTGGCGCAAGAGCAATAGTGGGCTGCGGCTGGCTAGATTGCTTGGCGGATATTGTGAGGGCCTGCTGACCAGCCTAAAATCCACCACCTTTTTCAGAAGCGGAGTTTTCTCTGTGGACAGTTCCAGTAGTCGGTATCGCACCGGTAAAACACTGGCAAGGTAACCAAGGGATCACTTCCTATCGCTACCTTGCCGCAATGGCGGGTAGTGGCATCGAGCCGGTCGGTTCTCGACCTCTTTTTCTGCTTCCCATCTGACTGATTAATGCCGATTTACGGCAAAAGTTCGGCTCTGCATCGCACAGCATGCCGAGCTGGGGAGCAGCAATGCATTTCGATTTCATCGAGCTGCCTCGTTCGGCACAAATTCGCACCGGATTGCCGGCACTGGTCCGTGCGCTCGCATTTGGTTGTGCGTCTTCCGCCCACGCTGGTGGGGCAATGGTCACCGACGATGCGGGAGTCGTCGACGCCAACGCCTGCCAGCTCGAAACCACGATCAAGAGCAATCGGAGCCATACCGAATACTGGGCGCTGCCGGCCTGCAACTTCACTGGCAACCTTGAGCTGACAGTGGGCGGTGCCCTCACGGGCGATAAGGGGGCTACTCGAACCAGCGACGTACAGGTTCAGGGCAAAACGCTGTTCAAGCCCTTGGAGACCAACGGTTGGGGGATAGGGCTTGCGGCGGGTATCGACCGGCATCTGCACGCATCCTCAAGCGCCCTGGACTGGTATGCCTATGTCCCGACGAGCTTTTCATTCCGCGATGACCGTGTGCTCTTGCATACCAATTGGGGCTGGTTGCGCGAGGGGGAAAACCGGCGCGACCACCTGACCTGGGGGGTAGGCTCGGAAACGCAGTTCGCATCGAGCACCTGGTTGATCGCCGAGACCTTCGGACAGGATTGGGATCGTCCGTACTACCAAGTGGGCTTACGCCACTGGCTGGTGGCCGACAGTGTGCAGATCGACACTGTCTACGGAAACCGGCTTGACAGCAATGTACACGAGCAATGGGTCTCTATTTGCCTGCATGTGCACCTGCCGTTGCTGAGTATCTGACGATAGAGCGTCACCACTCCTTCGCACGCGATACCAGAGCCTGACCATATGAAGCCTTGCTGAGTACGGTTAAAGGCCGCACAGGAGAACCATGATGATCGCCATAGATTGAGGGATGCCGAGCATGATGCGCCGCTCGACCAGTACAGGGCAGCCCCCAGCCTATAGGCCCCTGCCCACGACCGTGATAACGCGATGTCCACCGGGGCATGGCACCCAGCAGCCAGTGGCGCTACTTGTCGACGATGCGCAGCCTGGGTGGCCGCTTCGGTCTCAGTGAGACGTTTCGGTCTGACTCGGACCAGTTGGTCTGACTCGGCACAGACAGCCATTCCCGGCACAGTGTGTTGATTTCGACACGGTGGCGGCCCGGCCACAGTGTGGCGCTGTCCCCACACTCAGAACCAGTCCGGCGATCAGGGCTTTATCCAGGCTGGCGCAAGCGTGGTCGTGATGACCACTCTTGGGGTGTCTCCATTACGGGGATGCCTCATCAGGCGGCAAAGTGGGATTTCCCACTCTGCCCAGCACAAGAGCGTGCCGGCCACCTCCTGAATTTTTAATTTCGCGGGCGTGAAAAAGCGGGGACGGGGGCGATGTCTTCCTGCATGGGCTCGGAGTTTCGACCCTCCCCCTGCCTCACACCCCCAACTGGCGGGCGATCTCCCCAGGCTCGATGCCATCGCGTAGGGATCGTCGGGCGGCCGTGACCATCTGCCGGGTTGCCTTCTCCTCAAGCTCTGCCGCCATGCGTTGCGCCTTGCGAGCGATGGCTTCTGCCAGATCGCGGGGAAATGCCGGCTCCTTGCGCTCGGGTAGGTAGTCACGGTGAATGGCGGTCATGGTGGCGTCCTCGCTGGGATCTGGTCGGCGTAGTGTGCCAGTCCTCCCGGTGATAGGGGACGCGCCAGTTTTGTACCGTCCCACCCAGGTGAACCCTCGGGGCCGGTTCGGCGATCGGCACCATGACGCGGAAGCCATGTTGTTACCTTGTTACGTAAGTTCCGGGATTTTCCCGGATTTGGCTTGCGGCCATGTTCGATCCGTCTTGGGGCTGTCTGGGGCGAGGCGGAATTCCGTCAAAGCCCGGTCAAGGAAAACAGGGCCGCCAGCCCAGTAAAACCGTTGCCAGCTCCCTTGACGGCCCCCCGCTGGAATTTGGACGACTGGCGCCTGCTCTGGCCTGCTGCTAGGCGCTCGCATCACCCCAATCTCACCCTGAGGCCTTGCCGTGATCTTGTTGTGCCATGGCGCGGGCCATTCATGGGGTTGTTTTCGCAGATCAGGGAACCGCCCCGGATTAGCCTTGGGATAATCCCCCGATTTCAGGGTATTTAAGGCATGGCAGCCTCTCGTGCGTGGAGGGTTGCGAGCCTCGCGCAATCGGGCGGCAGGGGTGGTGATATTCACCATCCCCAACGGTATCCCATTTCCGCATAGCTTCCGGCCTCTGCGGCGCTGCTGGCGCGGCTTTCAGGTCGAACCGGAACCGGGGTTACGGGAAATTGCCCGCATGTAGCGAAAGATCGGGGGACGAATTACCCGCAACCGGGGTGGGCCTGGGAAGGACCCAATGGGGGGGGTGGTCGCCATCCGTGGCGGCAAGCTCAGTCCAGCAGTTCGCGGCGGGCCTTGTCCTGCTCTCGAAGCCGCTTGGCCAGGTCGCGCATAAAGGGCCGGAAGCCGCCTTGCCAGGCGTTGCGCGATGCCGCCGCCTTACCCTCTGCGGTGCGCGGGCCGGTGCTGCTCTCCCACGGTCGCCATTGCCGGATCAGCGCCGCCTGCCGTGCCCGCCGCTCGGGTGTCCAGCCGTTCGCCATGCTCCACCTCCAATAGTTCGTTCTGCGCCTTCTTCACTTTCCGCGGGCGCGTGGGTTGCTCGGTCGTGCCGTTGTTCACTTGCACGTTCTGGCCGATGTTCGCCTGCTTCACGAAGGCGACATGCTTGGGCGCCTTCAGCTCTCCCAGGGTCTGCAACGTGGCACGGGCTTGGTTCTGCGCCTTGAAGGCCAGCCGCATGAATGTCTCCAGGTTGTCCAGGTGCTGGGCATTCATGGCCCGAGCCGTCAGGTTGGCAAACAGGGCGTCCAGGGTGTGCGCCTGGGCCAGCAGCATGTTCTCGGCGCGGGTCAGGTCGCCCTTGTTGAGCGCCGCCGTCTGCTGGCGCAGCTCGCGGGCCAGATCGGTGACGGGGGCGTCTACCAGCTTGGTGCAAACCAGCGTGGCCGCCGCCAGGTTCTCCGGTATGACGCGGGCGCGGGCCAGGGTCTGCCCTTGCGTCTCGTCGCCCTCCTGGGTCACGACTAGCGTCCTGTCGTCCTTCTGTTCGGTCATGGTGTTGGCTCCATTGGGTGATTGGCCGCCGGGGGCATTGAGTCGCCATCCTTGGCGCATGTCCTATTGCAGCGTTCTACGTCCTCCAGGCACGGGCCGCGCCATGGCGACCGCCCATGCCAGTTCATGGGTGGGGACTACCGTCACGTTGGCCAGCGCCAGGAACAGAAGCACTACGGCCTCCCGGTTCGTCAGGCCATTGGCGGCGGCATAGTCCTCGATCAGCGGCAGGATTTGATCCACGGCGAAGGGCTCATGCTTGTTCAGGCCCCGAGGGGAAAGGTCTAGATTCATCACAGTTGATCCTCCGCATAGATGCCCGCCGAAATGATCGCGCCACCGATCCGGCGCTTGCCGTACAGCACGCCCACCGGGTTGCCCTGGGCCACGGTGTTCACCGGGCCGCCGAAGGCATAGGACGGCTTGTTCTCGGGTGCGGCGCTCGAGCTCAGGCCCTTGGCTTGCGAGGAGATCATCTGCATTACGCCGCCGAAGGCTGTAGTGGCGCCGATGGCAGCAGCAGTGCCCCACACGCCATCAGCGGCGAAAGCGGCCCCAATGCCTCCCGGTGTGGCGATGGTGGCCGCAGTGATGAGGGCCACGCCCAGCACGGTCTGGAAGATCCCGCCGCGCTTGCTGCCGGCGATCACCGGGACGATGCGGATCTCCTGCGTCCCGCCCATGCCGAACTCCTCGGTGCCCACGTTCTGGCGGTTGCGGAAGATGGCGAAGCGCTGGCCCTTCTTCTCGGCGGCCAGCATGAACGCCTCGAAGCCCTTGAGCGTGGCTTTCAGGGCGCGCATGGCCTCTTGCACGGTGCCGGAGTCTAGGTAGCGGTCCTGCCGGCGCCCGAAGGCTTTGGCCAGGCTGCCGGATAGCCGGATAACGGTCTTGGGTTGGTCGTGTATGGCTGTCGTCATAGTTTTCTCCACGTGGCGACGTTGGGAGGGCCGGGGCGTTCCCCGGCGGTGGGTTACTTGCCGACGAGGCGCAGCTCGGGCGGAAGCTTCGGGCCGAACGGCGCGCCCGGGGCGAACGGATCGGGCAGCAGGTGCTCGGGGCAGGTCCGGATAAATTCCATGATGGCGAGCTGGTAGGCCTGATGAAGCGGGCTTCCGTCGCCCCGGCGCTCGGCGCTGTTCTCCAGGTCGTGAATGGCGATCAGATCGCGCAGGGTGGTCCAGCCTTCCCGGCGCGCCCGCTCCCGGTCCACGCGGTTGATGTTCAACAGATCGGCCAGCGCCTCGAAGCCCAGCGACTCGGCGTGGCCGTCCAGGTCCAGCAGGATCAGCCGGCCATAGCCCACCAGCAGGGAGCGGACCTTCTCCAGCTCCTCGGCGCGGTGCTCCCGCGCTTGCTGCTCCAGACGCTCGGCGGCCCGCTGGGTGAAGGGCAGGTGTTCGCGCAGCTTGCTGGCCTCCCGGCGCAGGGCACGGCGTTCGGCGTGGATGTTCTGACGGCGCTCGCAGAGCACGCGCACCACGCGACGCCCGATGGTCAAGTGGTCGCGCTGGCTGGTGCCAGGCTTGTCGCCGATATGGGCCAGGATGCGAATGAGGTTCGTGGTCATGGGTCAGTTCTCCAGAATGTCGGCATCCGGCCAGCGCCAGCGGGCTTCGGCCAGGGCTTCGGTACGGGTCATGGGAGCGCCGCAGACCGTGCAGATCGGCCTGCCGTTTCGGGTGATGGTCCAGGCGTTGCGGCGGGCTGCCGGTGCGCCTTCGGTTCGCGCCACGTTTTGCGCAGGCGCGTTTTGTGGCGCCACGGGTGCGCTTGTCGCTGCTGGCGTCGGGGTTGGTGTGGGTGCCGGTGCGGCTGGCGCTGGCAGCATGTCTACGGGCCGCTGGCGGGCCTCGAAGGCCAGCACCGTAGCGCCGACCTCCACCCTGCCGGCCTGCTGCTGGGCAACCGCTATCGGGGTGTGCTCCAGCCGGTCGAACAGCTCGGCAAGTAGGGTCATGCACACCCCCTCGCGTCACCGCTGATATCCCCTATACCTCTCTCGTAAAACGTGGGAACAGTGGGAACGTGGGAACAGCCAGTCACCACGCGGGTTCCAGAGGGGGAACGTGTTCCCACCGCGTTTTCGAGTGGGAACAGATTGAGCGCGCAGGAATAAAAACCGGCGCTCTTATGTTCACAGAATGAATTGTGTTCCCACCCGTTCCCACTTCTTTCTCTAAGGTGGGAACGGCTGGAGGCCGCGCCATTACTGGCCGTTCCCACGGTTCCCACCGTTCCCACCGATTTCAGGTTCCTGTAGGCGTGTCGTTGGCCGGTTCGGGTCTGATTGGCGTCACGCATGGCCGCCCCCTTCGCTCTCCAGACGCTCGGGGTCGATGACGTACAGGCCGGCGCTGCCGCCGCCGGGGAGTCGGTATTTCTTGGTGTAGCGCTTGCGGTCGGTGTCGCGCTTGGCCAGCGCCCCGGCGGCCTCCAGCGCCTTGACGATGCGCGCCAGCCCGTAGCCGGCGGCGGCCTCGATCAGTCCGGACTTGTTGAACAAGTACAGCCGGCGGCTCGGCTCGATCTCCCAATACCCGGCGCGGTCGAACACCCGGCTTTCCGTCTCGCTGCCGTCGATGGCGGAAAACCGGCTGCTGCCGTGGCGCTCGATGAAGCGGGCGAGGCCGGCCAGAATCTGCCGGTCCTCGGCATTGCCGCTGCCGACCCGCTCCAGCCACTCGCGGTACAGCAGCAGGCTGTCGGCCAGGCTGGTGCCCACCGGCCAGGGCAGCAGGCCATAGGCGATGGCCATCTCGCCGGCCAGGGCGATGACGGCGAAGCGATCCGCCACCCGGCCCGCCTGGGCGTTCTCCACCGCGAACTGGGCGCGCACCCTGGCGAAGCTCTCCAGCAGCCCGTCACGGTCATTGCCGGCGGTCAGCCGCTCGACGAAGGCCACGCCCAGGTGGCCGTAGTGCTTCCCGGCGGCCACGGTCAGCGCCCGGTGGAAGTCCTCGCCGGCCATGCCGTGCAATTCGTCGAAGGCGCGGTGCGTGCGGGTGCCGGCGTTCACGTCTACCATGCGCAGCTCGGCGCCCGCATGAGCTGGGTTGCCGCCGATGGCCGCATGCTCGGACAGCGAGCGTTCGCCGCTGGAGAGGGTCAGTAGCCGCCAATGAAGCTTGGCGCGGCCTTCCCGCTCGCGGGTCATGGTGCCCTTGCCTTGGCCGTTGGCCAGGGCGTAGGCCATTTCCTGTACCCGGCGCGGATCGGCGCGCTTGATCTCGTCCAGCGACAGCAGGGTGTCGTTGCGCGAGGCGGCCTCGATCTCCAAGCCGCCCTTGGTCATGTCCCAACTGGCGGCGAACACGCCGGGGTCGCCCCACACCGAGGCGCCGATCAGTTGCGCCAGGGACTTGCCGCTGGAGCTGTCGCCGACCAGATGGACGCCGCCACCGTTCACGCCGACCAGGCTCAGCAGCGGCCCGGCCAGCGCGCAGCCAATGGCCAGGGTCAGTACCGGGTTGCCCAGGCAGCGAGCGGCGACCAGCGTCTGCCACTGCGCCAGCTCGCCGCGACTGGTGTACAGGTTCGGCGCCCGGCCGCTGGCCTGATAGCGCACGCCCTCGCCGCCGATGAGGCGCCCCGGCAGCACGAACACCCCCGACTCATGCCAGCCGGGCCGGCTGGTGGTGGCGAGGGTCTGCCGGGGCTGCTGCTCCAGCAGGTACTCCATGAAGGCGCCGCGCTTGCGCAGGGCGATCAGCACGCCCATGCCGAACAGGGCGCGGCGGGCGTCCTCACCGCTGCCGCCGAACACTTCCATGGGCAGCACCCATTCCTTGTCGCCGCCCTGCGTCACCAGGCGCAGCAGGCGGCCCTCGCTACCGTCGTCGCTGTTGAGGGTGCGAGCCACCACGAACACCGGGGAGGCGATCCACTCATCTACCAGTTGGCGCTGACCGTCCTCGTCGGTCTTGGCGTTGTGCCAGTACACGCCCGGCTTGAGACGGCGGCCCTTCTCGTTCTGTACCCACACCTCGTACACGCCCCAGCTCGGGCGCTCCGGCGCCACCTCGGGCAGCTCCGGCTTCGAGACCAGGGACAGAGTGGCGGTTTCAGGCTGGCGCATGGGATGCCCTCCAGGTGGCCAAGTCGTTGAAGTCGGACAGGGACAGCGGCGCCTCGGCAGGCCACTCGGGGAATACCACCTGCCCGCCCACCGCAACGGCGGCGGCATTGGCGGCGGTGCGACCCGGATTGCCCTTGCCCTCGGCGGCGGTCTGTCGGTCGTCGTCGCCGGCGAACACCAGCTGGGCGTTCGGGTACCGGCGCCGGAGCTGGCGCCCGGCGTCCAGCAGGTTGCCGGCATTCAGGGCGCAGGCCACGGCGGCCCCGGTGTGCTCGTGGAGCGTCGCCCCGGTCGCCCAGCCCTCGCAGACGTACAGCAGGCCGCCGTCCTCGAGGCTGCCGATCGGCGAGTAGCACCCGGCCACCCGCCCGCCGAACAGGAAGCGCTTGGCGCCGTCCCGGGCGATGCGTTGCAGGTTCACCACCCGCCCGGCATGGATCAGCGGCACCAGCAGTTCGTCACCGCGCTGGCGCAGGCCGTAGGCCTTCACGCCCTTAGCGATCAGATACGGGTGAGTGGAATCGGCGCTGCCGGCTCCGCACCACAGGCGCCCGGTACGCTCGGCGGCGGCCTGCTGGCGCTGGTGCTGCTCGGCTTCGCGCTGGCGCTTGGCCTGCTCGATGCGCTGGCGCAGCTGCTCGACCTCGCGGGCGTCGGCCGGCGCTCGGCTGCTCCAGGTGCGGGAGCTGCTGGCCTTCCAGCTGCCAAAAGCGCCCGAGGCGATGCCGTCCAGGTACAGGACGTACCAGCCATTGCGGGAGCCGGTGCGGTCGCCGGGGACGTGGAAGCGGTGAATCTGGCCGTCCGGCTCCGGCAGCCAGTCCAGCGGGCCGAAGGTGGCGACCAGCTCGTCGCGGAACAGGGTCATGGGATCGGTCATGCGGCCCCCTTCGGCGTGCGGGTGAACTGGGTCAGCACGTCGCCCAACTGGTTGGCCATGCCGTACAGCGCCAGCCGCTTGTGCGGATCGTCCTCACGCTCGAGGTAGCCGGACAACTTGAAGAACACGCCCATCAGCTGGCACAGGCTGTCGTGGTCGATATGCGGAGCCTCGCGGGGCGGCTCGCCGCCGCCTTTGCGCTTCAGGGGAACCACGTTCATCGGGCTGCCTCCGGTGGGGCGAGTGGCTTTCTTCGGGCAAGCCGATCCCGTCGCCGCCTGCTGGCAGCGTTGAAAATGCGTCATGGGTCAGTCCTCGCGCTTGATGGTGTCGAGGCGGTAATTGATGCCGCTGCCGGTGTCGCTCAGCTTGGAAATGAGCTCTCCAAGGCTTTCGAGCATCCAGCCGACATTGGTCACGGCGTCCTCGCACAGCCCGGTATCGCCGTTCGAGGCGGTACAGGCCAGCAGATGCCCGATGCCAGAGACGCCATTGGCCAAGGTGCGGATGTACTCATCTGCTGCACGGCCTGCGGCATCCAGCCGCTCCGGGGGCATGGCTTGGATGGCTTCATGGTGCGGCAGCAGGTCATTCCAGTCCGGAACACTCATTGCGCCCCCCCTTCCAGCTCGCGGCGCAGGTTCCCGGCATGGTGCTCCAGGTAGCTTTCGCAGTCCTGGGCGAGGAAGGCGCCAAGGGAAGCCAGGTCTTTCGCCGTGCTAAGCCGGGCCGCGGCCTTGTCCTTCCCGGCGCAGCCGTCCAGCTCGTTGCTGATAGCGGTCATCAGAGCAGCCAGCCAGCAGGAGTAGTTCTTCCCGTACTCGACGAACTCGAGAGCGTCGTCTGCGATGGCTTCATGGGTGCGAGTAGAGGCTTTGCTCATGCTTCACCCCCTACGGCTTCGAGGGTGGCGAGGGCACGGACGTGGCGCAGCTGGTCGGCCAGGTTCACCGCGTCGATATGCACGGACTGGCCCGACTGGAGCCAGGACAGGTCGGTACGCGGATCGCGGGTGGTGGTGGCCTCCAGACGCTCGGCGATGGCCTCCAGGGCGCGGGCGCTGGATATGTGATGGTTGTAGCGGCGCAGACGGACGGACAGGCTGGAGTCGGCGCGCAGGGCGGCGATGGCCATAGCACGGTGTGCTTGGGCGCGTTCGCGGAGTGCGGACGGATTGAGGGCGGGGTAGTGCTTCATGGTAGAGCTCCTTTTGCTGGGGAGCTGCCACCATCACTTCCACATGATGGGCGGCAGCCGTGCGTGGGTGTGGAAGGCCGGGGCAAAAGGAACCCGGCAGGGCCGAAGCCCTCCCACGCACGGCCACCATAGAGCGACATTACAAGCGAAAAAAGAGCGCCTGCAATGGTCTTGGGGCGCTTGTGCGCCTTTTGCTTGATCGGGCTTCCACACCCGGCCCCGGATTTTGCCGGGACGGACGTACCATAGCGCCAGCGGGAAGGCTTGGCAACACTCGGGCGGATGCGGGTGGATGATGGCAGACGGATCATGCGGCCTTTCCTCCCAGCAGGTGCCGGCCCTGCAACTGACGCACATACTCCAGCAGGTTGGACTTGCGCTCGGCGTAGGGCATGCCGGTACCGATCAGGGCCGTGTCGCGCAGCTCGGCCAGGGTGACAAGCTCCAGCTCGACCACGTTCAACTGGTCGCGGTTGCGTCCCGCAAAGGCCCCGGTGATGACCTCGTTGATGAGTCGAGACTCGTTGATGAAGTGGTGGCGCTGGGGCGTCTTACCTCGGGCCTCATAGTGAAGCGCCAGCGCATCGCACACGGCCCGGTGGCCGATGGCTGCCTCCCGCCTGGCATTCGTCCAGGGCTGCCCGTCGCCGCGCAGCAGGGCGTCTATCTGCTCGTCACACCAGATTTCAAAATCAACGGACAGCCAGCGCGCAAACTTCACGGCTAGTTTCGGATGCAACCATGTACCGCTCGCCTTGCTGTTGCCGCGTCGGGTGATGACCAAAGTAATGTCGGATTTCCCGACATTACTCTCCGCCATACGCTCGGACAGCTTGCGGATGTACTCCTTGGTGCTGTCCAGCTCCAGCCAGTGTGCGGACTTCTTCCCGAACCGCTCGGCAATCTCGGTCGCATGGAGCCAGCCATCGCCGTTGAACCGCACCGGCTGGCCGTCGTAGTCGAAGGGAACGATGCGCACGCTCATGCCGCCACCTCGCTTGCGTCCATCGGATCGGCAGACAGGTAGTAGGTGGCCACCAGGGGATGCGGACGGCCTTGGTCGTCTAGAAGCTCGCCAAGCTGGGTGCGGATGTTATGCCCAGCTGCACGCAGCTCTGCAATGCGGGCGCCAGGACGCAGAATGTTCAGCTCGCTGATGGCCTCGAAGGTGTTGATCGAGCCGTGGGCGCGCATGTACGCCAGCAGGCGAGCACGCTGGGAAGACAGACTGGTAGACTGGCCTTGCGACGGGCTGGCCTGCTGGGAAAGAGGCTGGCTCTTTTTCATTTCAGGCTGCCTCACGGGCTTGCAAGCGGGCGGACAGATACGCCTCGATTTCCTGCCGCACGAAGTAGATACGGCTGCGGCGGTCGTCGCCGTCCTTGAGCGGCTTCGGGAACTGCGGGTCACGGGCGCGCAGCTTGTCCACGCCGGAGCGGGTGCGGCGCATCACTTGCGCCACTTCGGCCATGGTCAACAGTTCGGGAATGATGCTGGTTGCGGCGGTGTTCTGATTGGGCATGTCGTGTGCTCCTGTGTTGAGACAGGAACACGGTAGGCGGTGCGACTGGCGCGGAATAGCTGGGCGGGTTCGGAAAACCTACCCCCCAAAAAACTGCATAGGGTAGGTGGATCTTCGGGGATGGGGTGGGTGGGTTATTTCCGCGCCAGCAGCTCGAAGCCAGTAATGACGCGGGTTTAGGTAGGGGGGTGGGTTACTCGCCAGGGGTCTTTCCTGGGCCTCCTTCGGGCTTCCAGTTTGCCAGCTTGGCGGCTTCCTCTACACCTGTTGCATTAGGGGTACCGTCATCTTTTGTCAGTCCGTAAGTGGCGGCGTGCTCGTTCAACCACTTCGCCAACGCCTGTTTGGGGGTCTTACGGTGTAGGCGCTCGGGGTCGCCATTGACCGCTTCCCACGCCCGAATTGCTGCGGCCAGCTTGGGTGCGTAGTTCGGGTGCCCCCTATCAAGGTAGCCAGCTTGGCTTTCTTCACGATCGGGAAAGAAAAAGCCCGTGGTAAAACCTCGACTTTTCAGCCAAATGCGCAGATCTTCAACATCAATTGTAGTCTTCTGCCAATCAATATCAGGATTGAACTCTACGTGCGCTCCAGAATCCTCCTTTCCATAATCCGCTAAGTCTTGCCGTACCGCCCAGCCTGATTGATAAGCATGCTCTGTCCAATGCTCAAACTTGACCGCTTCGTGCAAAATGTCAGCATTGATACGCTTTTTGATGATTGCGCCTTTCAATGCAACCACAGCAGCTTGGAAGCCGCTATCTAAGGTGGATGGTTGAGCATCAAACGGGGAAACGGCCATATAGACGCCGTGCATTTCGCCCCCATGCAAATAAGCTGGTGTCAGCCCAATAATCAGCGCTGCCGCTTGGTAGACGTTCAAAGACTCACATAGCCGCCAGTAGTCCAGCTCATCCATTACACGCCCTCCCATGCGCTCCCACTTCTTGAATCGGTCGGTCAGCCGGGCGGATAGTTGGTTGGGAAATCCGCTTTTCGCCCCGTCGGGCTAGGCTGGCCGAAACTTGCTTTCTGTATGGATCAACAGTGATATCGCATTATATCCATGTATTCGCATGGGTTGCGCCGTGTTGGGATAGGTTGGGAATCTGCCGGGTCAAGCCTTGCGCTTAAGTGCCACCACGTTGGAGTTAGTGGTGTTCACCATGGCGTCGAAGTCGGCGCGCTGTGCCGGGGTCATGCCAACTTCCAGAGCGTCCAGATAATCGGCGTACCACTGGAGCATGGCGCGGCGCTGCTCCAGGTAGGCGGCTTGGTTGTAGACGCCAGCCACGCCTTGCTCCTTGTGCGCCAACTGGGCCTCCACGAAGTCTTTTTCCCAGCCGTGTTCCCGTAGCAGGGTGCTGGCCGTGTGGCGGCTGCCGTGGCCTACCAACCGGCCCTTGTACCCGACCTTGTTCAGCGTCAGGTTGATGGTGTTTTCGCTGATGACAGGCTTCTTTGCGCCGATGCCGGGGAACAGGTAGCGACCGCGCCCGGTCATGCGGTGAAGCTCGCGCAGGGCCTCCAG
>Ga0255338_1002975_pt1 | contig 22099 bp, 16 predicted proteins | sample MeOH1_35cm_T4_19_FD_203715 | JGI IMG/M metagenome (GOLD analysis project Ga0255338, IMG submission 203715) | Sandy soil microbial communities from University of British Columbia, Vancouver, Canada - MeOH1_35cm_T4_195 | ecosystem: Engineered > Artificial ecosystem > Sand microcosm > Unclassified ...
ACGCGGCCGCATACGATCAGCAGCGGCGCGCCAACACCGATGGCCGCATAGGGCGGCGCCACCGCGATCAGCAGCGTGCCAAGCGCCATCAGCATGATGGTCATGGTCAGCGCAGCCTTGCGGCCCGCGCGGTCGCCATAGGAACCCAGCAACAAGGCGCCCAGCGGCCGAGCCACATATCCCAGGCCGAATGCCATGAACGAGCCCATCAACTGCACGGTCGGATTGTCGTTCTGGAAGAAGTTCTGGCCGATGTAGACGGCAAACAGTGCATAGACCGTAAAGTCATACCACTCCAGCGCATTGCCCGCCGAGGCGGCGATGACGGCGCGACGCCCCGCGCTGGCGCTGCGGGCCTCGTGGTCAGCCCGCGCCATCGAGCCGTCTCCTTGTCCGCTCTCCGGGTTGAGAACTACATCTTTCATGCCAATGCTCCTAATGTTCGCCATGTGGATCGATCGTCTCGCCAGGCCGCGGACTTTCGGAATACCTGAGTGACAAGCGCTTCTTCACACGACCGGAACCGCGATCGCCGGGGGTTGTCTGTTCAGGCGACTGCAACGTGGGCGGCTCCGCCCTGCGTGGTTGCGGTCTTGATCGACGGGATATTAGGTAGCTCACCAGATAATGTCGCTTTACTTTTTGTTGCCGCTGCATAACAGCTTGTTATGGCTAGGCGTTTGTGCCGCTCGTTGAAGCGGCCACGCAGTGGCGTTGCTCAATCTGCATCGGGCGGCGTCTGGAAAATGCGGAAACTTCGCAAACGATGCGCGCCCGCAGAGGATTCAAATGCAGGCCGGCCGGGCCGCAGGACACCACTGGAAATCTGCGCCGGCATTCGCGGCGCGCCGAGGGTGCCGGTTCATCAAGTTCCCAGTGACTTGAGGACGACAATAAATTCCTGAGCGAGGCGGGAGAGCGGCTGCAGCTCCAGGTGGAACACGTTGATTGGCGCATGCACGTCGGGCGTGATCGGCCGGGCCACCACGCCGGACCAGATTGGCCCCTTCATCGTGATTTCATCCACGAGCGCCACGCCTACGCCCGCCTGAACCATGGAACAGGCGACATGGGCCTGCTGCACTTCGATGCGCGGCACCGGTTGGCGGTCCTCGCTGCCGAAGACTTGCTGCACCAACTGGCCAAACGGGATGTCGCTGCTATAGCCGACGAACGGCTCATCGATCAGGTCGCTGGTGTCTATGCAATCGCGTTCCACCAGACGGTGATCCTTGGGCAACACCGCAACGATGCGATTCTTGTAGAGCGGAAGCACCTGAAGGCTGGGGTGGCCGACCGGCATGAACGTTATCCCCAACTCGACCTGGTGCGTCAGCAGGCCCTGCAGCAGGGCACCCGGGATCAGCGTGTGCAGCACAATCCTCACGTCCGGGTAGCGCTGGCAAAAGCTCGCCACCGCCCGCGGCATGAGCGACTGGCCAATATTGGGGCTGCACGCAATCCGCAACTGCCCTACACGATTCTCGGCCAGATTCTCGGCTACCTCATTGACCCGCTGCACGCTCTGGTAGACGGCGCCGACCTCCTCGAACAACCGGCGAGCCTCCGGCGTCGGATACAGCCGCCCTTTGATGCGCTGGAAGAGGAGCAACCCCAACCGCTGTTCCGTATACGAAATCAGCCGGCTCACAGCCGGCTGCGAGACGTACAACAGCTTTGACGCCCCGCTGATGGAGCCGCTCAGCATGATGGCCCTAAATACCTCAATCTGGCGCAGATTCAGCTTCATAACATCATGTTAATTAAGTCGAATATATAAGCATACGATGTTTTGCTATTGATTGGCCTAGACTCTCGCGGAAGCGCCAGGCTGCTGCCCCGGCAGCCCTGCATGCACCGCCGCTTTCCGACGGGCGTCGCAACCGGCCGGCAAGAATGGCTGCCGGATGCATCGACAACCCTTAAACCCAGCAACCCAGCAACCCAGCAACCCAGCCATATAAAGGAATAACCATGCGTACTACGGAGCCCCGGCAGATCGCGGAAAGCCCCAGCTTGCAACGCCAGTCGCTGCGCGGCTTTGTCCAATCGCTCGACGAGAGCGGCGAACTGATGCGTGTTTGCGACCCGGTAAGCACCCAGTACGAGATCTCAGCCTATCTGGCGCAACTGCCCGACGGTCCTGCGCTGCGCTTCGAGACCATTTCCGGCCATGCGCTGCCTGTCGTCGGCAACCTCCTCAATGCATTGCCGCGCATTGCCCGCGGCATCGGCGCAACGCCCGAGACCCTGCAGCAGCGCATTGTCGACGCGATCGGGAGTGGCCTCGCACCGGTGCGCGTCGGCAACGGACCCTGCCAGCAGACCGTCATCGACAAGCCAGACCTTCAGCGCGAGCTTCCCGCGCCGCTGTTCTTTCCCAGGGAAACCGGCGCCTACATCACGGCGGGCGTGATCTTCGCGCGTGACCGCGCCAGTGGCCGCGGCAATGTCTCGTTTGCCCGGGTCAAGCTGCTGGACGGCAATCGCGGCATGATCGGCATTGCACCCAATCACCATCTGGCCGTCATGGCCGAGGCCGCCAGAAAGCGGGGCGAGAAACTCGAGATTGCGGTCGCAATCGGAAATCATCCCGCCATCCTGATCGCCGCGGCTCTCTACCTGCGCCTGGGCGACGACGAACTGGAAGTGGCGGGCGCGCTGCTGGGCGAGCCTGTGCAGACCGTGGCCTGCCGCACCATCGACCTCGACGTGCCGGCCCAATGCGAGATCGTGCTGGAAGGCGTGCTTGACGTGGGGAGCCGGCATGACGAACAACTTGTGTCCGAGTACCACGGCATGTATGAGCCGTACGGCGACGGGCCAGTCGCCGAGTTTCACTGCATGACGCGGCGCGACGACGCCTTTTTCCAGGTGATTCAGCCTGGCTACTATCCCGAGCACACCTTGATCGGCGGCGTCGCGATTGCCGCCGGCCTGGCACGCATGCTGCGCGCTGCCGCCATCCCGGTGCGCGAGGTCGCCGTCGGGCATGGCGGCTGCGGCCGCCTGAACGCCGTCGTGAGCATCGCGGCCCATCGCGCAGGCGAAGCCAGGAAGGTCATGTTCGCGATCTGGGGCAACGTGAATCTCGTCAAGAACGTCACTGTGGTCGATGACGACATCGACCCCTGGGATGCAGCCCAGGTGGAATGGGCCGTTGCCACACGTATGCGGCCCGACCGCGACTTGCTGGTTGCCCCGGGGGCGCGGACCGACCGTTCCGAACCGATCAAGCAGGACGGCGTGGCCACCAAGATGGGGGTAGACGCGACCCGCAAGGCAAGCGACCGCCAGGACTGGCATCGCGCCGTCCCGCCGGCCGAGGTCATGGAACGCGTCAGGGCCAAACTGCATGCGGACGGTCAACTCGGCGCCGGCTGCTCCGACCGGAGGCCATAACGATGGAAGCCCCCGATCGTCAGGCGCGCCGCCGCATCGTGGTCGGCATCACCGGCGCTTCCGGCGCCATTTACGGCATCCGGCTATTGCGCCTGCTGCGCGGCCTGGATGTGGAATCCCACCTGGTGATGAGCCGCTCGGCCCATCTCACGCTCAACTGCGAGACAGACCTGCGCCCCGCTGACCTCCACGCCCTGGCTGACGTGGTTCACGCCAACGGCGACATTGGCGCCGCCATCGCAAGCGGCTCATTCCGCGCCGACGGCATGATCATCGCGCCATGCTCGATCAAGACGCTCTCAGAAATCGCGAGCGGCGTCACCGGTTCCCTGATGTCGCGCGCTGCGGACGTCATGCTGAAAGAGCGCCGCCGGCTTGTACTGATGGTGCGGGAAACCCCGTTGCACGCCGGACACCTGCGCAGCATGGCCACCGTGACCGACATCGGCGCCATCGTCTATCCCCCGGTTCCGGCGTTCTATGCAAGACCCGCCAGCCTGGAAGACATGGTCGACTATTCCCTCGGCAGGGTGCTGGATCTGTTTGGCCTGGATGCGCCGCTGGCGGGGCAGTGGAATGGGGTGGCGCCTAAACGGAATCCCGGGGATGCGACACATGATGCGTGACACCTGGTAGTTCAAGGGAGACCGTCGCGGCAGGCAACCCTGCGATCTTGTTCCAGTTGCCCGTCCGATGCATCCCGCACCATCACCTTCGCGCCCGCCGCCGCAAGTAGCGGCGCGTTGTCGTCCCGCCGGAATACCGCGGCCCGGCGATAACCGAAGGGATTGAGCCGAAAGCTCGGGTTATTGCCAGTATCGGCCGCCATCTTTTCACGGGTACATTGCGGCACCCGGTCAGACGACGGCTGAACCCGCCCGAACGCGCATCCAGTTCCCTCTCCGTCGCCACCTGAACGGCCACTCCCGGCCAACGGCGATTTGTCGCTCAACGGCGCGATCCAAACGATGAAACCGATGGACACCAATCCAGGCCCCTCCATGGAAGCGCAGCTCCTGGCCCTGATGAAAAAGGAGTCCGTGCCCGGCATATCGTTAGGGATTGTGAGGGGCGGCGCGATCGAGCTCGTGCCCCTCGGCGTCAAAGACACCGCTGCCAACGAGCCAGTGGATGCAGGAACCGTGTTCGACGCGGCGTCGCTCAGCAAGCCGGTAATGGCCTACGCGGTGATGCAGCTTGTGGATGCGGGCGCCTTCAACCTCGACGAACCGTTGTCCAGGTTCGTTCCGCCCATCGTGCCGGCCGATGAAGCCGCCGCATCCATCACCGCCCGCCAGGTGCTGTCGCACACCGCTGGCCTGCCCAACCTGCGCGAAAAGGATCCGATAAAGATCCATTTCCCTCCAGGGTCCCGGTTCAGCTACTCGAGCGTCGGATTTGCCTATCTCCAGTCCGCGGTGGAATCCGCCTCGGGCGAGCCCCTGGAGGCGATGATGAAGCGGCTGGTATTCGGGCCGCTCGGCATGCATGCATCCAGCTTCGAATGGCAGGAGAAGTTCAACGGCAACGCCGCTCGTCCGCATCAGGAACGCCAGCCGCTGGAGAAGCATCGCCCCGGCAAGGCCAGCGCCTCCTACTCTCTGCAGACGACGGCCGCCGACTATGCGGCCTTTCTGCAGGCAGTGCTCAACCGGAGCCGATTGAGCGACGCGACGCATGAAGCGTGGCTGCGGCTTCGTGTGCATGCGCCACGTGCGAGCGCCGTCCACCTGGACAGCCCGCCTCCCGAGATGGAGCCGGATGTCGGATGGGGACTCGGATGGGGCCGCGAGATCAGCCGCGACACCTTTTTTCAATGGGGCAAGATCGATGGCATACGGGCGTTTGCGATGGGCAGCCTGATCGAGCAGTCAGCCGCCGTCCTCTTCACCAACAGCAACAGAGGCCTGCGCCTGATGGGCACGGTGGCCCGGATGGTCTCACCGGGCAATCACCCCGCCGTTCCGTGGCTGGAGGCGTGCGTATGGGAGTAAAGGCGTTCGAAAGTTGAAAGAAGCCGCGCCACATCGTCCCGCTACCACTGCCCACTTATGCCAACCAGCAGACGCAAGCTCTTGCAAGCCACAAACGCGGCCGCCGCCGCGACATTCATAGGGGAACGGGCCTGGGCCACAACATTGCCCCCAAGCCAGGAGAATATCGTCGAGGCGAGTGTTGCCGACCTGCAAAGTGCGCTGATCTCGGGCAAGACAACGAGTCAGGCACTGGTTCGCGCGTATCTCGCCCGCATCGAAGCTTACGACAAGAATGGGCCCGCGGTTAACGCCATTATCGAAGCCAACCCGGACGCGCTGACGATTGCCATAGACCGCGACAAGGAGCGCCGCGACGGCAAGTCGCGTGGACCAATGCATGGCATCCCCATACTGCTGAAAGACAATATCGCCACCGCCGACAAGATGCAGACCACGGCCGGGTCGCTGGCTTTGCTCGATGCCAGGCCGCCCCGGGATGCGTTCATCGTCAGCCGGTTGCGCGATGCCGGCGCGGTGATTCTGGGCAAGACAAATCTGACGGAATGGGCCAACTTCCGCTCGCCTCGCGCCACTTCCGGCTGGAGTTCACGCGGCGGATTGACGAAGAACCCGTACGCGCTCGACCGCAATACCAGCGGGTCCAGCGCGGGTTCTGCGGCCGCCGTAGCCGCCAGCTTTGCCACGGTTGCGGTCGGCACGGAGACGGACGGATCGATCATCTCGCCGTCGTCGATCAATGGCATCGTCGGCTTGAAACCTACGCTTGGCCTTGTCAGCCGCGATGGCATCGTGCCGATTGCCCACTCACAGGACACCGCCGGCCCGATGGCGCGCACGGTGGCGGATGCGGCGGCGCTGCTCTCCGTGCTTTGCGCAAGCGATGCGCGCGATCCGGCAACCCATGAAGCCACGTCGAACGCCCGGGACTATACCCGGTTCCTGACCCTCGATGGCCTGAGGGGCAAACGTCTTGGCGTGCTGCGGAACCATTTTGGCGGGCGGAATGACCTGGTCTCGGCGGTTATCGAACAGGCGCTTGAGGTACTGAAGGCGCAAGGCGCCACGCTCGTGGACCTGGCAGGATTGCCCAACGAAGCAAGTTTTGGGCGGAGTGAATTCAACGTCCTGCTCTATGAATTCAAGGCCGGCCTGGCGGCATACCTCGCAGAGTTTGCGCCGACATCGCCGCACAAGACGCTTGCGGATATCGTGGAATTCAACAAGCTGCACGCCGATCGTGTCATGCCGTACTTCAAGCAGGAGATCATGGTGCGCGCGCTGGCAAAAGGCGGTCTCGATAGCAAGGAGTATATCGATGCACTCGCGAACGGCCGCAAGCTGACGCGTGAAGAGGGAATCGATAAGGCCTTGAAGGAAAACAACGTCGATGCACTGATCGCGCCCAGCGCGAGCCCCGCCTGGCTCACGGACTTCATCAGGGGCGACTTCGCGGGCAGCGGCTTCTCGGCCGCGGCGGCCGTTGCCGGTTATCCGCACATCACCGTGCCGGCAGGGTTCGTCAGCGGGTTGCCGTGTGGCCTTTCATTTGTCGGTACCGCGTGGAGCGAACCCCACCTGATCGCCATGGCCTATGCGTTCGAACAGGCGAGCAAGGCGCGGCGCGCGCCGGCGTTCGCCAGAAGCGTTGGGATTCCCGGCCCGACCAGCCTATAACACCGGACAGCAAGGCTACCTGCCGGCCTGTCGCATATCCCGGGGTTCGGCGCGCCATCCGCACGCCCCGGGAATAACGACCATGCTTTACGGCGTGATGTACCGCAATTGCGAAGTGACGGACCTTCAGTCGTTCACGGCGCCGTACGCCAGCATGGCGCACGATTTCATGGTGACCCGCAGACATGTGCTCTTCCCTGTGACCCCGCTGGCACTCAGTGTCGAGCGCGCGATGCGCGGCAAGCCTCTGCTTGCGTGGGATGCGAACAAGCGCACCCATGTCGGCGTGATGCAGCGAGGCGGGTCGACGGACACCCTGCGCTGGTTCCAGGCCGACGCCTGTCATGTGTTCCACGTCCTGAACGCGTGGGACAACGGCGACACGCTGGTGGCCTATGTGATGCAGTCGGAGACGGCGCCGGGCCTGCCCGATGCCGAGGGCCGGCCCGGCGACCCCGAGGCCATGGCCGCACGCCTGTGCCGGTGGACCTTCGATCTCGCAGACACAAGTGCCGAATTCCGCCGCGAGTACCTCGACGATCTGGTAGCGGAGTTTCCGCGCATCGACGAGCGCTACGCGGGGCGGCGCAATCGTATGGCTTCTACACCTGCCATGCGACGTCGCGCGCGCAGGACGATTCGGAAAGCGTGCTCTACGACAGCATGGCCCGCTTCGATTTCAACACCGGCGAGCGCTGCATCCATACGGTGCCACACGGCGATGTCGTATCGGAGCCGGTTTTTGTGCCACGCGCCGCAGATGCTGCGGAAGGTGACGGCTGACTCCTGACGGTGGCATGGCCGGAAAAGGAAAAGCGCAGCGACCTTCTTGTGCTCGACGCCACCGATGTGGCAGCCGGGCCTGTCGCGATCGCCCGGCTGCCGCATCGCGTGCCGTTCGGTTTTCACGGGAACTGGCGCAGCAACACCTAGCCTGCCGGCTGCATCTTGACAGGCGAGGCATGGGTCGAGAAATCCGCGGTGGCGCTGCTGCCTGGCGGCAACGGCGCGCGGGATGCCAACTCAAGCCGGGGTAGTGCGACCAGTACAGGACTGCGTGGCGCGCCACGCCAGCCTGCGGGAATAAGCAGGGCGTTCTTGCAGTTCTACAAGTGCATGGCGAACCAGCTCTCGGGAATGATCGATAGCCGGGAAGCCGGGACGGCATGCAAGCCCGGACGCAACCATCGACGCAATGCGCCCCGGAGGCTTCCCCTACTGCATTTGGAGATCGTCATGAAAATCCTTATTTCGGCGGCTGTCGCCGCCTTGGCATTATTCGCGGCCCTGGCCCAGGCATCCGGCATCCCCGCGGATACCGCAATCGCAGACAGCAAAACCCACATCACCGGGCCGCGCGACCCCTACACCGATGGTGCGAAGGCAAGCAAGTTCGATGTCTATGCGGACGGCGCGAACACTACGGATCGTCGCGATCCGTTCACGGACGGCGCGCACAACTGAAACACAGCGCGAAGCGCAGGCGGCTTGACGGGAAACGGCGGGCTGCGGCCCGCCCCGTTTGCGTTTGCGCTTGCCCGGCTAGGAAGTCCGATTGAAAAGCGCGGAGGCGTGGCTAGCCGCGGCCAGTTCCGCAGCGGCACTAAGCAGCGCCGGGCCCAGCTCTTTCATGCGTGCCTCGCTGAGTCTGCTAAGGGGGCCCGCAATGCTGATCACCCCAATTGCGGGATACCCCCGGCGCTGAACGGGCGCCGCCATGGCCGTCATTGCCGGTGCGAACACTTCATTGATGGTGGCATAGCCGCGCTCCCGTGCCTTGTGGATGAAGCCCAGCAAGGCTTTGACGGTGGTTGGCGCATTGGGGCCATATTGCCTGGGCTGGCCGAAGCCTTGCTTCAGCACCAGTTCAAGGGCGCGTTCATCCGTCATGGTCTGCATCCAGGCATGTCCGGTTGCGCTGCAGGAAAGAATGGTGTCCATGCCCATGTCGGGGTCATAGCGCAGCCCCCTCAGCGCCCCTTGCGCCTTGGCCACCCAGGTCAGGCGGTCCCCGTCGACGATGGCCAGGCGAACGAGTTCGCCCGACGTTTCCGCCAGCCGGTCCAGCCTTGTCTGGGCAATATCGACAATGCCGGAAGTCGCGAGAAAGCCCAGTCCCATCCCCACCAGCTTGGTCGTCAGTATGTAGTCGCCGTGGTCCCGCAACTGGCGCACATAGCCCGCGTTCTTGAGATCGACCAGCAGGCGATGGCACGCGCTGCGCGGGATATCGAGATCATCGGCGATGGCGGCCAGGGGAACGGCCTCGACCTGGGTACAAAGGTATTCGAGGATTCCAAGTGTGCGCAGTACGCCTGACATGGCGAGCTCCCTGCCAATGCAATATATAGTTTTTTACTATTCAATAAAAAATCCAATACGTCAAGTTTGGAATGGCATTCCTAAACCACTGCTAGCATGCATTCACCGCTCCAACCGGCACGAAGGCAACGATGTTGGACGGATTCATATGGCACCGGATGGCAATGCTGCATCCATCCCCGGCAAGAGACGACAGGAGACAAAATGACTGAAGAGACACCGCGCCACGCCGATGCGGCAATGCGCACGCGCGCCGTCGCAGCCGCCACCATTGGCACCGCACTAGAGTGGTTTGATTTCACGCTGTACGGGGCGTTGGCGGCTACGATTCTGCCCAAGCTGTTCTTTCCCGCGATGGAGCCGACATCCGCGCTCCTCGCATCGCTGGCCACGTTCGGTGTCGGCCTGGCGGCGCGGCCTTTGGGTGCGATCATCTGCGGCCATCTCGGCGATAAGCTGGGGCGCCGCAATCTGCTGCTGGGCACCGTCACGATCATGGGACTGTCTTCCGTGCTAATGGGCTTGCTGCCCACCTACAAACAGATCGGCGTCTGGGCACCGGTGTTGCTGGTGCTGCTGCGCGTTCTGCAGGGCTTCGCGCTCGGCGGCGAATCGACCGGCGCGCAACTGATGGCAATCGAGCACGCCAGTCCGGACCGGCGCGGCAAGTATTCAGGTTTGCTGGGCCTGTGCTCGCCATTGAGCCAGATCCTTGCCAACGGCGTATTGCTTCTCCTCGCCTCCACGATGTCAGCGGAATCCTTCGAGTCCTACGGATGGCGCGTGCCGTTCCTGTTGAGCTTCGTCCTGGTGATCGTCGGCGTGTATATCCGCCTGAAAGTCAATGAAACGCCGGCATTCGTGGAACTCAGCAAAAACCAGGTGGCGCAAGCCGGTAATCCGCTGCGCGACGCGTTCCGGTTCCATTCAAAAACGGTGCTGCGCTGGATGCTCTTCTTTTGCGGACCCGCGGCGATTTTCTATCTCATCGTGGTGTTCTCGCTTAGCTACATCACCAAGACGCTTGCCGTGCCCAAGCAGACCGGCTTCCTGCTGCTGATGGGTGCCAACGTCTGCGCGATTTTCGGTGCGCTGGCGGGCGGCATGCTTAGCGACAAGATCGGCCGCAAGAAGGCGCTGGCAATTGGCTCCATTGCGACGCTGCTGATCCTGTTCGTCTATTTCCAGATCCTCGACACCAGGAGCTTCCTGCCGATGCTTGCCATAATGGGGCTTTTCCTCGGCTTCACCCAGTTCCAGAGCGGCATCCAGCCGGTCGCGTTCGCCGAAGCATTCCCGACCAATGTCCGCTACTCGGGATCCGCACTAGCCTACACGGGGGCAAACCTGATAGCCGGCGGTCCGATGCCGGTCGTTGCGGTATGGCTCCTGTCAGTCTGCAATGGATCACCGTGGGGCGTCGTAGCGGTGTGCGTCGCGTTCAACCTCATTTCGCTGGCCATGATTCTGACGGCGCCCGAAACGCGCGGCATCGACCTGAACCGCGCGGAAGCGCCGGGCAACATGGCCGCTGACGCTCCTTTCCTCCCAGTTGGCACCAGCCAGTCCCGCTAATCCACGACGCGCGCGGCCCCCGGCCGCGCGGCACAGACCATGACCGAACTCGTATATCTGCTGAACGGCTCCAATCTCAACATGCTGGGCAAGCGCGAGCCGCATCTGTATGGCACGACCACGCTTGCCGAGGTGCAACAACGCGTCGCCGGGCTGGCTGACGAATTGCGGATCGACTGCGATTTTCGTCAGACCAACAGCGAGGCCACGATGGTGGACTGGCTCCAGGAAGCCTTTGAAAAGAACGCCGCCGTGATCATCAATCCGGCCGGATTTTCCTTTGCATCCGTACCTGTGCTTGATGCCGTCAAGCTGATTCAGCGGCCGGTCATTGAACTGCACATCACGAATATCCACGCGCGCGAAGAGACGCATCGCCATTCGATCATCTCGCGGGCGGCCACGGGCGTGATCTGCGGGCTTGGCGTTGCCGGCTACACATTGGCGCTTCGCGCCATGGCCGACGCATTGCGGAGCTAGTCCCCGGGCTGGACATCGTGTTGCCGCACCGCCATGATTCCATTGCGGCCAACCTCCACGGGAGCCAGCCATGACGTCCACGCTCCGACATGCCCTGTGCTTACTTCTCGGCACCTGCTGCCTCATCGTCGCCGCGTGCGGCGGGGGCGGCGAGGTCGAAGTGACCACCGGTGACGGCACGCCCGGCACCCTCTCCATCATCATCTCGGGCCTGCCTGCGGGAACGCCCGCCAACGTCACGGTCACCGGCCCCGGCGGCTACCGGCAGACTGTGGGGCAATCGACGACCCTGGGGAACCTGCAAGCGGGTACCTATACCGTGACCGCGGCCAGCGTCATTAAAGGTTCTGTCTCGTTCAGGGCGCAACAACCCGTCCAGACGGTGATGGTGGCGGCAGGTACCGCGCCGGTGGCTGGCGTGGTCTACGCCTCATCCGAAGTCACTCCCATGGCGCAGGACCAGATGGCCGACGGCCTTGTCATGCAGTGATTTCTGACGCGCCAATATGCTGTTTGGCTAGCTCCTTTCCTGCGGACACCGGAAAACCGCACGATCGGGAGCGGCGGCATGCCTATGTATAATGCAGCTTCCTTAGGTCAAACCCCGGCCCGCCGCCGCCAGACTGGTCAGCGCGATGTGGCCTGCGCAAGCGATGAGTAAGCCAGTTCGGCCGCCAATCCGGCCCTGCTGCAGCGGCTTACCGCCCGCACGGCATCGTATCGCAGTGTCCCGCACTGACCGCCCAGTACCGGGCGTCCTCTCCGCCAGAGCCAGAGCACGCCGCTAAATCGCGCCCCAGCCGTCTGATCGACTTCCCGTCTGATCGGCGCCGCGGCCGTCCAACATCCCGATCGTCGAGCCTGGCAACGCGCCGTCTGGCGAACCAGGGCCATCCACGGAAAAGTGCCCGATTGCCTGCCCGGCTAGCCGATCTGCAGCTTTTTTTGTCTTATGAGCAAACTCCCCAAGCTCGCGCTGAGCCTTGTGCTGATTGCGCTATTCCACCTGAGCCCGGCCGCGCTGCCGGCAGCCGCCGCCGATACCATAAAAAGTACGGATGCCCAGCTCGCAACGTCACTTTCGCATGCCGAGGCCGTCGCTGAACTGAAGAGGCTCCAGACAGAACAGGACCGTATCAAGCAGTTGGCGTCGGCCGCTACGAGCAGCACGCAGCTCGAAGGGCTTGACAATGACATCAAGCAACTGGCGGGCGACGTCGACAAGCTGACCGCGGCACTGCTGCCCGAGCGTGCGCAGTTGCAGGCACAGCTCGATGTGCTCGGCCCGGCGCCCGCCGCCGGAACGACGCCGGAAGCACCTGCCGTCGCGCAGCAGAGGGCCGAACTCAACGCGCGCAAGACGCAGCTGGACAACGGACTGAAACAGGCGGCCGACGACAAGGAGAACGTAGCCAACCTGAACGGGCAGATCGCCAAGCTGCAGCGCAGCCTGCTGAAGAACCAGCTGGCGCTGCGCTCGGACAGCATCCTGAGCGCGCAGTTCTGGATGCCGTTGTTCAAGCCGACACCGGAAGACCAGCAAAGGCTAAGTGCATTCAAGGACCAGGTCGTCCCGTTGTGGCAACTGGCCTGGCAGCCGGGTCAGCAGGCTGTCACCACCCTCCTCGTACTCCTTGCGCTGGCTGTCTGGCTGATCGGCCGCCGGCTCATCGAGCGGGCTCTCGCGTGGTTCTGCCTGACGCGATTGCCGGAGTCCCGCCTGCGGCGCAGCGCGCTCGCACTGGCGACAGCCCTGGCGACCGTGGTGACGACGGCGGTCGCGGTACAGATTGTCTGCTTCGCCTTCACCCGATACTACGAGCCGCCGCCCCAGTTGCAAGACCTGATCAGCGAACTCGGAAAGCTGACGCTGACCAGCGCGCTGATTTCCGGCCTCGGCCGGGCGCTGCTATGCACGCGTCATCCGTCATGGCGCCTGCCGGCACTCGCCGATCGCGTCGCGCTGGCGATGAGCCCGTTCCCCGCTGTCCTCGCCGGCCTGTTGCTGCTGGCCGGCACGCTCGAGCAACTGAACCGGAGCGCCGATACCAGCCTGCAAGTCACGCTGTCGGGCCGCGGCCTTGTGTCGCTTGTCGTGGTCCTGGCAATCGGCGCGGCGCTGCTGCGCGCCAACCGCGTGCGCACCCTGCTCTGCGCGGCGGGAGAGCAGCCCGAGGCGCGCTCCACGCTGGCCGGCATGATCCACGCTGGCGTGACGATTACGGTGATCGCATCGTTGTTCGCCCTGCTTATCGGCTATATCACTTTCGCGCGCTTCTTGACCTACGAACTCGTCTGGGTCGATATCGTCCTGTGTAGCCTGTATCTGCTGACGCAACTGACACGCGACGTCTGCGAGTGCGTGTTCTCGTTGCATCATGCGAGCGGCAAAGTCATCAAGCAGCTGTTCGGCCTGGGGGACAGCCATCTCGAGCAGGCGTCGACTGTGGTGTCGGGCATCGGCACGAGCCTGTTGCTGCTGGTCGCGGTCATTGCCTTGCTGACCGGCGGCTTCGGCACGACACCGAGCGATCTGTTGAACAGCCTGCTCACGGTGCTCGGCGGAGAGAAGCTGCGCCGGCTCAATATCATGCCCGACCGGATCCTCAGCGCGGCCATCGCGCTGTCGGTTGGCATCTACCTGCTGCGCTCGGTACGGCGCTGGCTGGATGCGGAGCTTTTGCCCAAGGTATGCATGGAGCCGGGCTTGCGGGTCTCGCTCGTTACGCTGTTCAGCAATATCGGCTACGTACTGATCGTATTGCTGACCTTGTCGCTGCTGGGCGTCAAATGGGACAACCTCGCGTGGATCGTCAGCGCGCTGTCGGTCGGGATTGGCTTCGGCCTGCAGGAGATCGTCAAGAACTTCGTGTCGGGGCTCATTCTCCTGACCGAGCGTCCGGTGAAGGTCGGCGACATGGTGAGCATCGGCGGCGTCGAGGGCGACATCCGGCGCATCAACGTGCGCGCGACGGAAATCCAGTTAGGCGACCGCTCCACCGTGATCGTGCCGAACTCGCAGCTGATATCGCAGAACCTGCGCAACGTGACGATGAGCAATAGCACGCAAGGTGTGGCGACGCTGCAGCTGACGTTCCCGTTGAACATCGACCCCGAGCATGTGCGCGATCTGCTGCTGGAGGCTTACCGCGAAAACATGGCGATTCTCGACAAGCCCGCGCCGTCCGTCACGTTCAGCCAGCTGGCATCGAACGGGATCACGCTGAGCGTGACGGGCTACGTAGGCAGCCCGCGGATCGCCACGGAAACAAAGAGCGACCTCCTGTTCGAGATCCTGAAGCGGCTGCGCGCGGCCGACATCTCACTGTCGGTGCCACAAACGCTGAGAGTGCAAAACCTGCCTGCGCTGAACGCCTGATACCGCCGGCGCCATCGGCCATCGGCCTGCCGCACCGTCAGGCCGCGCCCTCCCCATGCGACTTGTGCTGTGAAGCCATCTGTTCCTGCTGGGCGGGCGGCACGGGTTCATAGTGACTGAGCTGGATCGTGTAGTTGCCGTGTCCGCCCGTGATGCTGTTCAGGCGTGACTGGTAGTCGTTGAGCTCGGACAGCGGCACCTGCCCCGCCACGACCACGCTGTTGCCGGCCGCCGTACGCGTGCCGCGCACCTGTCCGCGCTTGGCGGAGAGGTCGCTGATGATGTCGCCCATTGCCGTTTCCGGCATCGTCACCTCGATATCCACGATCGGCTCCAGCACGCTCGGCCGCGCCTTGAGCACGGCATCGATAAAGGCCTTGCGCCCGGCGGCCGCGAACGCCACTTCCTTCGAATCGACCGAATGGCTCTTGCCATCGAACACGGTAACGCGTACGTCCTGCATCGGAAAGCCGGCCAGCGGCCCGCTTTCGAGAACCTGGCGGATACCCTTTTCAACGGCGGGAATGAACTGCCCCGGAATCGCGCCGCCCTTGACCGCGTCGACAAATTCGAAGCCCGTGCCGCGCGGCAGCGGCTCCACGCGGAGCAACACCTCGCCGAACTGGCCGGCACCGCCGGTCTGTTTCTTGTGGCGGTGGTGCCCCTCGGCCTTGCCGCCGATGGTCTCGCGATAGGCGATCTTGGGCGGCCGCGTCACCACCTCGAGCTTGTACTGGTCGGTCAGGCGTTCGAGCGCGCAGCGCAACTGGAGCTCGCCCAGGCCAAGCACGACGGTTTCATTGGTGCCGGCCGGATGCTCGATGCGCAGGCACGGGTCTTCCGCGCCGAGTTTCTGCAGCACTTCCGACAGGCGCTGCTCGTTGCCGCGCCGCGCCGGTTCGATCGCCAGGCCATAGATCGGCTTCGGAAAATCGAGCGGGACCAGGTGGATGTTGCCGTCCTCGCTGGCATCGTGCAGCACGGCATCGAAGGCGATCTCGTCGATCTTGGCCACCGCGCAGATATCGCCGGGTCCGGCCTGCGGCACTTCGACGCGCTCCTTGCCCTGCAGCATCAGCAGATGCGCGATCTTGAAGGGCTGGCGGCCGTCGCCGATATAGAGCTGGCTGTCGCGCGAGACGGTACCCTGGTGGATGCGAAACACGGCCATTTTGCCGAGATACGGGTCCATCGTGATCTTGAAGACATGCGCCAGCACATGCTTGTCGGGCACCGGCTCGGCGCGAACGGCGACGCGGCGCTCGCCTGCCTCACGGTAGAAAAGCGGCGGATTGCCTTCGGTCGGGTTAGGCAGCAGGCGCACAAACACGTCGAGCAGTTCCCCGATGCCGGCGCCGCTGGCCGCCGACGTGAAACAGATCGGCACCAGGTGGCCTTCGCGCAGCGCCCGCTCGAACGGCGCATGCAACTGCTCCGGCGCGATCGCCTGGCCCTGCTCCAGATAGAGCTCCATCAACTCGGGATCGATCTCCACGACCTGATCGACGAGCGCGTCGTGAGCCGATGCAACGGACAGGAAGTCCGCCGCGCCGGCGGGACTGAAAAAGCAGTCGGCGACCTCGCTGGCGCGCCCCGCCGGGAGATTGATCGGCAAGCACTCTTTGCCGAAGGCCTCCTGGATGTCGGCCAGCAGCGCGGGCAGATCCGTCTTTTCCTTGTCGATGCCGTTGACGATGATCATCCTGCACAGCTTGCGATCCTGCGCCCAGGCCATCATGCGCCGGGTCGTCATCTCGATGCCCGTCTGCGCGTTGATGACGATGGCGGCAGTCTCGACTGCCGGGAGGACACTCATCGACAGGCCGGAGAAATCGGGATAGCCGGGCGTATCGAGCAGGTAGATGCGGGTGTCGCGATAGTGCAGGTGCGCGACCGCGGAGGTGAGGGAGTGGCGGTACTTGCGCTCGAGAGGATCGGAATCGCAGACCGTGGTGCCGCGCTCGATACTGCCCGGGAGATGCAGCGCGCCTCCCTTGTGCAGCAGCGCTTCGACCAGCGAGGTCTTGCCGCACCCCGCGTGCCCCAGCAGGGCAATCGTACGAATTGCATCGGGACTATAAAGCATGGCGCGCCCTCGTCCGGCAATGTCAGTTAGACCATTATTGGCGATAGGGGCCGGGAACACCATATGGGGTGAAACCCGCGCCGGGCCGGCGCGGTGGCGATGCAAGCCGTGCAGTGGAATCGGCCGGCGGCGCGAGTGCCGCACGCCTCACCCGCAGCGTATCGGAAGGTACGCCCACACCCCACGATACGCAAAAATGGGGATTACCCGTCGCAAAATTTCCCGTTTCCGTAGGGGTGCCTGAGTTGCGTGCGGTCGGGCACGGCATTTGGCGCGCAACGCAGGTTCGCGTCCGCGGGAAACGGCAACAAGGAGAGAGGCCATGCGTTGGTTCAGCTTGAGATGTTCTGAACCCGCTCGCCGCGCGGCGTTGTTCGCACCATTGGGTGGTGCAAGACAAGCGCCCGCCGCCACATCCTGCGGAAGCATTAATCAAAAAATAGATTGCATTTTCCCACGATTGCGATATAGTTCTGCCCTCGCGTGCGGCTGTAGCTCAGTTGGATAGAGTACTTGGCTACGAACCAAGGGGTCGTGGGTTCGAATCCTGCCAGCCGCACCACCTATTTGTTTGAAGGGCTTCCAGCTATGGAAGCCCTTTTTCATTTCCCACAGGCCGGGCCAGGCCTATGCCCCGCGCAGGCGGTCCAGATTCTGCTGCACGAGGAGTACGTCCGTCACGATACAGTTCATCTCGTCATGGTTTGCCGTGAGCAGGCTGGCCCAGGAAACCTTGCCGGGCGCGACTCCCGCGTCCGCGGTGTAGGCGCCCAGGGCGCCAGGCGCCACCAGCGCCGCGTAGCAGACTGCGTGGTGATGGCAGAGGAGATCGTCCCTGATCGCCGGGCCAACAGACGGAATGTTCGGGTTGGGGAATGTCAACACGTCCCGGAGCGATCTGAAGCCGGCAATCTCTTTCGGCAGCTTTGGCACTGCGTCAAGCGCGTGGTTGATCACGATGTAGTTAGCAACCCTGCCCTGGAAGTCATCCGCGAAGCCCTGGTCCCCAGGCCGCGGCGATGCAAAGAGACAGGCCGCCAGTTTGTCACCGCCGATACCCGCCTTCGCCAGGCCCAGCGTGAGATAGCTTGCGATGGCCGCCCCCAGGCTATGCCCCGTGACGACCAGCTTGTTGCCGTTTGCCACGTTCATGAGGCTCGGAAGCAGCGGTTGGGCGTCCCCCGCGTTATCGGCGGCCAGGAACTGCATGGAAGTGAATATGCTCGAGAAACCCAGTTCAACCTTCCCGGCGGTGGTGATGGACGGTAGCCCGACCAGTTCGCACTCTGCGTTGACCAGCCACTCAAGCAGACTGGCCGTACCCCGGATAACGACGAAGTCCGTGCCGGCACCGAATGGCTCCTTCAGGACGACACCGTAGCAAACCCTCTCGGCCAGTATGTGCATGCGCCGGTCCAGCCCGAGCAGCACATCGCTTGCCACCAGGTAGCCGGCCACGGCCTGCGCCGCAGCCAGCCGGGCAAACAGGGAATCCTCAAGCGCCGATGGCCTGAGACTGGCGCTGCTATCGCGGCAAGCGTTGAACACGTCCGCTATCAGCAGCGCAAGCTCGCCGACCCTGTCGATCTGCAGGCCACACTCCTGAAAGATGATCTCTTCGTCAGTCATCGTGGCACCCCCCGTTTGCCGACGGGCACCACGCACTCATTGTGCGAGCGCCATCGTGCAGTTCGCGACCATCACCTTGGCTGGGACCGGAGCCCTGCCACACGCCCGAATGCGATTACCTTTCCACCCCGCACATGTTTTCCAAAGACGACGAACGTGGAGATTGCGGACTATCTCTAGCGTAGCCTACGGAACGGGCAGCATTGGTGGCGCATGCGGAGTCCTTGTCCAAGGCACGGAACACCCGCCCCTATACCGGCCCGCCGCCCGCCCGCCGAAAAGCCGCCCCCACCTCCCCATAAAACTCCCGCAACGCCACTACCTCCAGATCCGGCGGCAACAAGGCCGGCCAGAGCAGCGCAACGATGTCCCTGGCCGTCCGCTCGATGTCCACCGGACGCTGCCTGGCGATCGCATCCCAGAGAATGTGCTCCATCGGCCCAAAAATCGCCGAACGCAGCAAACTCAACGGCAAATCGGTGCGGATCTCCCCATTCTCCCTGGCCCGCGCCAGCATATCCATCAGCGGCGCCGTGTAGCGCCGTTGCAGCGGCACAAATACCTCGCCCAGCCCTGGCCCCTTGGCGCGGCCCTCGGAAAGAACCAGCGCGCACAGGCCAGTGCCCTGGATCAGGAACAGCCGCAAATGGGTCCGCACGAAGAACTCGAGCTGAGCCTTGGTGGTCTGGTCACGCGGCATGCCCTCTTCCACCGCCGCGATGATCTCGTCGTACCAGTCCTCGATCACCCGCACGCATAGCTCGCGCTTGCCGTGGAAGTAGGTGAACACGGTGGCCTCGGAGATGCCGAGGCGCTGGGCGATCTCGGTCGTGGTGGTCCGCTCGTACCCCATCTCGGCAAAGACTTCGCGGCTCACGCGGAGGATGTCGCGGATGCGTTGTTCCGCCTTGGCGCCCGCGGGAATGCGGCGCCGCACCATGATGTCGTCCATCGACGTGTTACCTCGCTTGCCGGAAGCCGGCGATTATAGTGCCGCGCAGCATGAAAGCACGCGCCCGGGCGTGCCTGCGCGCCCTCCCGGCCCTGTCATCGCATTGTAATTGATCTTTACTCAAGTCGAGGTTGCAATTTTCCGGTCTAGCGTGTACTTTTCCACTCAACGCTACTGGTCCGGCGCGTGGATGGCAGGCCCAGAGACAAGATAATATGCGCACCCCGAGACTTGAGCCTCGCTCAACAAAGTTGAATAAAGCTCAAAAAATCAGGTAACAGACATGATTGCGACAGCGCTTTGGAGACAAGTATGACCACACAGGGTGCCGCTAACCCAACCACTTTGCCCATTGGCGGGCTCTCCCACGTACGGGGCCGGACCGACATCCCCTTGTCCGAACTGACGGTGCCGGCCTTGCTCGCGGAAACCGTGGCGCGTTTCCCGGACCGCGAGGCGGTGGTGTTCCGCGAGCAGGGAATCCGCTGGAGCTGGCGCGAGTTCGCGCAGGTAGTGGATGCCATGGCCGGCGGCTTGCGCCTGCTGGGCCTGGAGCGCGGGGACCGGATCGGCATCTGGTCGCCGAACCGCGTGGAATGGCTGGTGACGCAGTTCGCGACGGCGCGCCTGGGACTGGTGCTGGTGAATATCAACCCGGCCTACCGTTTATCGGAGCTGGAATACGCGCTGAACAAGGTGGGCTGCAAGGCGATCGTGGCGGCGGAGTCGTTCAAGACGTCGCGTTACCTGGAAATGCTGCAGACCCTGGCGCCGGAGCTGCGAAGCTGCGAGCCGGGCGCGTTGCAGGCGGCGCGCCTGCCCACGCTGCGCTGGGTGATCCGCATGGGCGGCGAGCGTACGCCGGGCATGCTGAACTACGATGCGCTGCTGGCACACGGCACGCACGCCATCACCGGGGAGCTGGACGCGATCACCGCGCAACTGGATCGCAACGACCCGATCAATATCCAGTTCACCAGCGGAACCACCGGCGCGCCGAAGGGCGCCACGCTGACGCACCGGAACATCGTCAATAACGGACGCTTTATCGCCATGGCGATGCGCTTCTCCGAGCAGGACAAGCTTTGCATCCCGGTGCCGTTCTATCACTGCTTCGGCATGGTGCTGGCCGTGCTGGCCAGCGTGTCCACCGGCGCCTGCATGGTGTTCCCCGGCGAAGCGTTCGAGCCGGCCGCCACCATGGCAGCGGTCAGCGAGGAGCGCTGCACGGCGCTGCATGGCGTGCCGACCATGTTTATCGCGCAGCTGGATCACCCGGATTTCGGGAAATACGACTTCTCCACGCTGCGCACCGGCATCATGGCTGGCTCGCCCTGCCCCATCGAGACAATGAAGCGCGTGATCTCGCAAATGCACATGGCGGAAGTGACGATCGCCTATGGCATGACCGAGACCAGCCCGGTTTCCTTCCAGAGCTCCACCACCGACCCGCTGGAAAAGCGCGTGACCACGGTCGGGCTGATCCAGCCGCACCTTGAGGTCAAGCTGGTCGACGGCGCGGGCGAAATCGTGCCCGTTGGCGAAAAGGGCGAGCTGTGCACCCGCGGCTATTCGGTGATGCAGGGCTACTGGGACGATGAACCGCGCACCCGCGAGGCGATCCGCGATGGCTGGATGCATACCGGCGACCTCGCCACCATCGACGCGGAGGGCTACTGCAATATCGTCGGCCGCGTGAAGGACATGCTGATCCGTGGCGGCGAGAACGTCTACCCGCGCGAGATCGAGGAATTCCTGTTCCGCCACCCCAAGGTGCAGGCGGTGCAGGTGTTCGGCGTGCCCGATCCCAAGTACGGCGAGGAAGTGTGCGCATGGATCGTGCTGAAGCCGGGCGAGACCGCCACGGAGGACGATATCCGGGCCTTCTGCCGCGACCAGATCGCGCACTACAAGATTCCGCGCTATATCCGCTTCGTGAGCGAGATGCCCATGACCATTACCGGCAAGGTGCAGAAGTTCGTGATGCGCGACCGCATGACGCAGGAACTCGGACTCGACGAGACCAAGACCGCCTGACTCCGACCCGGCTTCCATCTGACATCGGGCTGCGCTCCCCGCAGCCCCACTGAACAACATAACGAGCACTCCTATGAACGAACTTCCAGGCCTCAATTTCCACCTCGGCGAAGATATCGACATGCTGCGCGAATCCGTGCGCAACTGGGCGCAGGCCGAACTCGCTCCGCGTGCCGCGGAGATCGACCGCACCGACCAGTTCCCGATGGACGCCTGGAAGAAGATGGGCGATCTCGGTGTGCTCGGCATCACCGTGGCGGAGGAGTACGGTGGCGCCAATATGGGCTACCTGGCCCACATGATCGCGATGGAAGAGATCAGCCGCGCTTCCGCCTCGGTCGGCCTGTCCTACGGCGCGCACTCCAACCTGTGCGTGAACCAGATCCACCGCAACGGCACCCCCGCGCAAAAAGCCAAATATCTGCCCAAGCTGGTCTCCGGCGACTGGATCGGCGCGCTGGCCATGAGCGAGCCCAACGCTGGCTCCGACGTGGTGAGCATGAAGCTGCGCGCCGACTTCAAGGGCGACCGCTACGTGCTCAACGGCACCAAGATGTGGATCACCA
>Ga0255338_1002976_pt1 | contig 22073 bp, 20 predicted proteins | sample MeOH1_35cm_T4_19_FD_203715 | JGI IMG/M metagenome (GOLD analysis project Ga0255338, IMG submission 203715) | Sandy soil microbial communities from University of British Columbia, Vancouver, Canada - MeOH1_35cm_T4_195 | ecosystem: Engineered > Artificial ecosystem > Sand microcosm > Unclassified ...
AACGGGGCGACGACCTTCCCGCCGACCTGCGGAACGCTTCCGGCCGCCCGGCTAGGCTGCAGGCCTGTCTGGATCAGCTTCATGCCGAGGCGAATGCGCAGGCCGCCCGCCAGCAGGAGAAGATCGATGACGTTGCCCCCAAGTTTTATCCAGCGGTCACGTTCATTCTGGCGAGTGGATTTGGCCTGTTCGGCCGGGTGAGCGGCGGGATCTGGCGCGGAGCTTTTGACCTGGCGCAGCGGCAGATCCCGTCGCGGATGGAAGGTGGCGGCGAAGGCGGATGGGGTCTGCCAGCCGAGGGCGGAGTGGGGGCGTGATCCATTGTAGTCGGACCGCCAGCTGCCCAGGGTCGCTCTGGCCTGGCCGAGCGCCGAGAACAGCGTCTCGTTGAGAAGCTCGTCCCGCAGGCGGCCGTTGAAGCTCTCGATGAAGGCGTTCTGTATAGGCTTGCCCGGCGCGATGTAATGCCACTGGACCTGTGCCGCGTCCGCCCAGGCGAGGATGGCATTGGAGGTGAACTCGCTCCCGTAGCTGACGATCATCTTCGGCCGGCCGCGCTCGGCCACAAGGCGATGCAGCTCCCGGGCCACCCGCACGCCGGACAGCGATGTGTCCGCCAGCAGGGTGAGGCATTCCCGGGTGCAGTCGTCGACGACGGTGAGGATGCGGAAGCGACGGCCACAGGTGAGCTGGTCCGACACGAAGTCGAGCGACCAGCGCTCGTTCGGCCGCATCGGGATCGTCATGGGGGCCCGCGTCCCGATGGCCCGCTTGCGGCCACCACGGCGCCGCACCTTGAGGCGCTCCTCGCGATAGAGCCGGAACAGGCGCTTGTGGTTGACCGTGAACCCCTCCCGCCGCAGCAGCACGTGCAGACGCCGATAGCCGAAGCGGCGCCGCTCGTGGGCGATGGCCTTCATGCGCTCGCGCAGGACGCCGTCGTCGGCCCGCTTCGCTCGGTATCGCATGGTCATGCGGCAGAAGCCGGTGGCTTTACACGCCCGCCGTTCGCTCATCCCGTGGTGCCCCATGAGATGGGCGACAGCTTTGCGCTCGAGGCTGTGTGAGAACTCTGTGGCTCGTCGCGCAGGTTGTTGCCATGTCGCGCGTTAGCTCCGTTCACCCGGTTATCGCTTTGAGGGTCGAGGCCACGCCGGCGACGGCGATGACGCGCTTGATGTTGTAGGCCAGGATCGCCAGGCTGGCTTCAGTGGAGACGTTCTTGAGGCCGCGTGTTCGGAAGTGGGTCGCACCCATCCAGCCCTTGATGGTGCCGAAGACGTGCTCGACGGTACAGCGGCGGACCGCCATGGCTGCGGGCATCGCTTGAAGCCTGCGCTCCATGGCATCGAGCACCGCTTCGTGCTCCCATCGTCGGATGCGCTTCTCTTTGCCGGCCGTGCACAGGGGACGCGACGGGCAGGCGCTGCAGGCCTTCTGGTTGAAGTAGACGCTGATGAGCTTGCCGCCCTCCACCCGGGCAAAGCGTTTCTGCAGCTGTTGACCGGCGGGGCAGCGATAGGTGTCGGTCTCAGGCTCATGCACGAACCTAGCCTTGCCCCAGAAGCCGCGCGCCTGAGCCGGTGATGTGTTGGGCTTGGGCACCATCGGGATGATGCCAGCTTCGGCGCAGGAGCGGATCTGCTCGCCCTCATAGTATCCACGATCGGCAAGGGCGATCATTTCGGCAGCGCCGGTCTCGGCCTGGGCGGCCGTGGCCATCTCCAGCAGATGCGAGCGGTCATGACCGCGGTTGGTCACCGCATTGGCGACGATGATGTGGTGCCGGGTATCGACGGCCGCCTGAACATTGTAACCGACCACGCCGCGATGATCGCTGCCGGTTGCCATGGCGCGGGCATCCGGATCGGTCAGCGATATCTGCTCATCGGGGGAGGCTTCCATCTGCCGGCCGATCGCCTCGAGTTCGCCAAGGCGCCCGCGCAGCGACGCCAGTCGCTCGGTCAGGTGCGCGATGCGCGGCGTCGCCGGGCCGGTCTCCGCCCTGTCGGTCTCCTCAAGCTCGGCGAGATAGCGCGCGATGCTCTCCTCGACATGGGCCTTGCGGCGCGCAAGCTTCCCCTTGGTATAGTTCTTCTCGTGCGTGTTCACCGCGCGCAGGCGTGATCCGTCGATTGCGACCATGCCGCCACCGACAAGACCCAGTGCACGACAGATGGCGACGAAGCGCTGGCACGCGATCTGAATGGCGCCGGCATTGTCGTGACGGAAGTCGGCGATGGTCTTGAAGTCGGGTGCCAGCTTGCCGGTCAGCCACATCAGTTCGATGTTGCGGCCCGCCTCGCGCTCCAGCTTCCGGCTCGAGGTCAGCTGGTGCAGATAGCCATAGACATAGAGCTTGAGCATGGTGCCTGGGGCGTAGCCGGGCCTGCCGGTCGATGCCGGTTGCACGCGGGCAAAACCGAGCTCGGTCAGATCGAGTTCATCGACAAAGGCATCGATGATGCGGACCGGGTTGTCAGCATCCACATAGTCTTCCAAACACGCCGGCAGAAAGCTCGCCTGATGACGGTCGGCAGCCTCGACAAAACGTCCCATCTGGCACCTCCGAAGCGGTGCCTAAACATAGCATAATCAGGGGTTTTCACACAGCCTCCGCTCGGCAGCGGGCGTCACCACTTCTTTCCCAGGAGATCCTTCAGCGCGACATTATCCAGCATGGCATCGGCGAGCATGCGCTTCAGCTTGGCGTTCTCGTCCTCCAGCGCCCGCAGCCGCTTGGCTTCCGACACCTCCATGCCGCCGAACCGGGCCTTCCACTTGTAGATGCTGGCGTCGCTGACCCCGTGCTTGCGGCACAGATCGGAGACCGGCACTCCGGCCTCGTGCTCCTTCAGGATCGAGATGATCTGCTTCTGTATTCGGTCCGGTGTCGTCAACCCTGATGATGGCACGTCGCGGGTTCTTTGCTTCTGTCCGTGGTCGAGGATCGCCACATGATGGTGTTCGATGGAATGACCGGTTCAAGCTCTTCGGCGTGCTCGGCCGCGTCAGCGGCTGCGACGACAGATCATGCGAACTCAATCATCCCACGCCCCGCGACGGGCGTTCAGGGAACCGCAGCCGGGTCGATCACGCCGCGGTCGCAGTCCATCGGAATTCCGTGCCGCTCCGCCACATGCTGTGAAGAACGACCGCCATCTTGCGAGCCAGAGCGACCTTCGCCCGCTTGCTTCCCTGACGCTGAGCGATGCGCACCGCCCAGGCCTTCATCGGTGACCAGCGTGTGCTCGGTCGCAGGATGACGTTGGCGGCCTCGAACAGCACAGTTCGCGTCTCCCCGTCGCCCACTTTGGTGATCCGTCCGGTCCGATCGATCTCGCCCGATTGATACCGCCGAGGTGTGAGCCCGAGATAAGCCCCGACGGACCGGGAGCGGGCGAAACGCTCGGGCGCATCGATCGTTGCTCTGAATGTCAGAGCGGAAACCGGCCCGATTCCGGGCATGGTCGTCAACAAGCGGCAGACCGGATCATTCCGGACAGCCTGGACGACCAGGCGGTGAAGGCGCTGGTACTCCTGTATCAGTGCGTCCCGCGCTGCCAATAGGGGAGCCATCACCTCAGCCAGGATCGCGTTGTTTTCAACCAGATCTCGGACACGGGAGGCAAATCCAGCCCGCGACACGATGCCGACCTTCAAGCCGAAAGGACGAAGCAATCCGCGAAGTGTCTGCTCTGACGCGGCGATGGAGCGGATCAGGTGCTTGCGCGCCGCCACCAACGTTCGTGCATGCTGGCTGCCGATGCTCTTCACGTGCACGACCTTATACCAGCCTGCCCTGACCACCTGTGCAATGCCGCGCGCGTCGTTCCGATCAGTCTTGACCGGCATCGCCGACAACGCCGCCTTCACCTGCCGCGCCTCCAGACTGATGGCGGGGAAACCACGCTCCGCTAAGCCCGCAGTCAGCCATTCCGACATCGGCCCAGCCTCAAGCCCAATCTTCGCAATCCGATCCCGCCAGGGCTGGAGACACTGCGATATGGCGGACGCCTCCGACGCCACGCTCGCCTCCTTCAGGATTTGACCTTCCTGGTCGATGACACAGACGGCTACGGAGTTCAAAGAGACATCAAGGCCGACGTACACCATGGGGACCTCCCGGCGCTGGGTTCAGGCCCCGATCGTCCTCTTCGTCGAGGAACGCCGCAAACGGCTCAAGAGATCAGGACCGAATACCCCATCTCTTCCGTGAACCGGCTGCGCCTCATGGTCTGGTCCTCGCAATGGGCCAGAACGAACTTCAAGCTGGATTAGCCAGGAGGGGCAACGTCACACCGTGGCGGCCCCGATTCATCCGGCCGACGAGGGCGATACGACGACGCTCGATCCCACGCTGGAGGCGGCGGCGCGCAATCTCGCCGATATCGGCCTTGCGCTGACGCCCGAGGCCCCCTGCGAATTGGTGGCTGACAAAAGTTATCATTCACGCGAGGGGCTGAAGGACCTCGACGGCGGCGTCTGGAAGACGCGGATCGCCGAGCCGAAACCCTCGAAGGGGTATTTGCGGTGGCATGGCGATGAAGCGGCGCGGGAGGCCGTTTACGCCAACCGCGCGAGGTTGAAATCCGGTATCGGGCGGGACGCGATGCGCCGACGCGGAGAAATGGTCGAGCGCAGCTTCGCCCATGTGCTCGATCGCGGCGGCATGCGCCGCGCGTGGTTGCGCGGGCGCGAGAACGTTCATAAGCGCTACCTGATCCATGTCGCGGGGTTCAATCTCGGCATTCTGATGCGCGCGCTGTTGGGGTACGGGACGCCAAGAGAGGTTGCGAGCGCCAAGAACGCGTTTTTGTTCGTCATTCAGACCGATGTCGTGCTGGCCATCGTCATCATCGCCGAAATCGACGGCGCACCGGCGTTCCTCGACATCGCGGCCGCGGCAGAGGCCACTTGATCGAACTGCGACTTCGTCACCGCGCTGATAGGGCGCGGCCCTCAATGTGATGCACATTGTGCACGCCTTCGAGGAGGCGGGCGCCGACGCGGTCCATACCGAGGACCAGCTCCTGCCCAAGAAATGTGGCCACCTCGACGACAAGAAGCTGGCCGCGCCCAGGGCATGGCAGCCAAGGTGGTCGCCGCCGCGAAAGCCCGTCGCCACCTCTACCTCGTCGCCCGCCCCGATGCGGCGGCGAGCGAGTTCGGCAAGACGCCCTACTTCACGGCTGACGAATTCGAGGCCATGGGCTATCGCATGGTAATCTGGCCGGTCTCCTCGCTACGGGTGGCCAACAAGGCGCAGGCAAAGCTCTACGCCACGCTCGACCGCACGGCTCGACCAAAGGCCGTGGTGGGCGAGATGCAGACCCGCGCTGAGCTTTACGACACCGTCGGCCTCGATGACTTCGAGGCCCTCGATGCATCCATCGTGGCGAGCGTGGTGCCGACGCTCGCGACCGAGTGATCCAGCTGCTATGGGACGATTGTCACCCGTCGGTTCAAGCCGGAGGAGATCGGGTCGGCCCGGGAGCGAGAGTTCGAGCATAAGCCGTCGCGCTTCCCCACGACGCATTTAGATGCAGCCGATCGGCTCGATGTCCGCCTTGCCCGCACCGTCCCAGACACCGTCCGCCACGAGGGACAGCAGCACGTCGCGGCAGAGCATCTCGACGGCGGTCACCGCCCGCGTCGACGGCCGGTCGGACGGCTTTGCCAGATGAACCTCGCGCTGGAGGCGGGGATCGACGATGGACCAGCATCTGAGCCGTCCAGCCGATGCCTCAGCGGAAACCGCATGCAGCGGCAGGATGGAGAAGCCGAGCCCGCGCTCCACCAGACCCTTGATCGCCGCATAGGAATCCACCTCCATCTCGCTGTTGAGCGACACATTGTGAGCTCGCGCGAGCCGTTCCAGCATCTCGCGCAGCCCATGCGCCGCCCCGGGCAGGATGAGGGGCAGCTCGGCCAAGCGCCGGAAGCCGATCAGGCGGCCTTCGGGCAGCTTGAGGCCGTGATCGGTCGCGGGCCCGAGCATGCAGAGTTCCTCCACGAACAGCCGTTCCGATGAAAGCCCCCTGTCCACCGCCGGCAGATAGAGAATGGCGAGGTCCACCTGCCCGTCCCTGAGCCAGTCCAGGACGAAGCCGCTCATTGCCTCGGCAATACGCAGCTTGATGCCCGGATAGCGCGCCCGAACGGCCAAGATGAGCGGAACGGACAATTTCTGGCTGATGGTTCCGGGAATGCCGATGCGCACCTCGCCGCGCACCTCGGCGGCATGGCCGCGGACCTCGGCTTCGGTCACGACGAACTGGTCGATAATCAGCCGGGCATTGCGCAGCATGGTCATGCCCGCCTCCGTGGGCACGACGCCCTGCGGGCTGCGAAACAGCAATTGGGTACCAAGATCGGCCTCCATGTTGCGGACATGGGCACTCAAGGCTGGCTGGGCCACATTGAGAACGTGCGCCGCCCGCGAGAACGAGCCCTGCTCCACAATGGCCACGAAATAGCGTAGCTGCCGCACATCCATAACGCCTCCTCCCGACACGCGCGCCCCGGATGTCCGGGCAGGGGAAACACCTGCCGCATGGCAGGCTATCGCCTGCGGCAAAGGACTCAAGCCAGAATATAGGACAAAGCGATCGCGGCCCGCTGAAAACCTTATTTCCTCTTGATCAGCCTACCCCGGCATAATCAGCGCAAAATGGGGAAGACAAGGTGTCTCAATCGACGCTCGACGCGCTCGGGCTGCCGCTTTTCGTGCCCGGCCACCGCCCGGACCGCTATGCCAAGGCCGCAGCGGCCGGCGCCGATGCCATCATCATCGATCTCGAGGATGCCGTGCCGGCCGAGGCCAAGGCAGAGGCGCGCGGCGCGCTTCAGTGCGCGCTTGCCTCGGCGGCGTTCGCGGTGCCCGTGCTCGTGCGGGTCAATGCCGCCGGCACCCCATGGCACGAAGCCGACCTTGCCGTCTGCGCCGAGCTGCCGCTCGCGGCCATCATGCTGCCCAAGGCGGAGACGGCCACGGGCGTCGCGCACGCCGCCGTGAAGAGTGGCCATCCGGTTCTCGCCCTCATCGAAACGGCCCGCGGCCTGCGCGCCATCGATGCCATCACCGAAGCCGCCACACGGCTGGCGTTCGGCTCCATCGATTACGCCGCCGACATCGGCGCCGACCATGTGCGTGAGAGCCTGCTTTTCGCCCGCTCGACCCTTGTTGTGGCGGCGCGCGCGGCGGACCGGCCGCCGCCACTCGATGGTGTGACCGTCGCCATCAACGATGCCGAGGCCCTTGCCGGTGATTGCCGTCATGCCCGCGCTCTCGGCATGGGCGGCAAGCTTCTCATTCATCCGGCGCAGATTCCTGGCGCGCGCCAGGCCTTCGCGCCGGGCGCCGAGGAAATCGCGTGGGCGCGCACCATCCTCGCCGCCACGGCGTCGGCGGATGGCGGTGTGGTGAAGGTCGATGGCGCGATGGTGGACCCCCCCGTCATCAAGCGCGCCGAACAGATCATGCGCAGAGCCGAGGCAGATGCGAAATGACGAGCGCCAAGGTAATTACGCAGCAGCTGGCAGAGTTCGCCACCGCTCTCAGCTATGACGACCTGCCGCCGGAGGTGCCCCAGAGGGCGCGCGATCTGACCATCGATTTCATCGGCAGCATCGTGCGGGCGGGGGCGGAGGCGAACTCGACGCGGGCGCTCCTGGGCATGGTGTCACGCCTCGGTCTGGACGGCCCAGGGCAATCCACCGTTTTCGGCCTCAACCGGCGATATCCGCCTGCCATCGCGGCCCTCATCAACGGCATGCTCGGCCACTCGCTGGACTTCGACGACACCCATTCCGACAGATCGACTCATCCGAGCGCGCCCGTGGTGCCGGCGGCGCTGGCCGCCGCCGAGATCACCGGCGCCAGTGGCCGTGACCTGCTCGCGGCCATCGTGGCCGGGTATGAGGTGATGCTGCGCGTCGCCAACGCGCTCGATCCGACGGCCCATTACGCGCGCGGCTTCCATCCCACGGCGACCACGGGTGTCTTCGGCGCGGCGGCTGCCGCTGGGCGGATCTTTGGGCTCGATGCCAAGCAGATGACCTCCGCCTTCGGGGTGGCCGCCAGCCAGGCGGCCGGCTCGCTGCAATTCCTCGTCAATGGCGCCTGGAACAAGCGCCATCAGGTGGGCGCCGCCGCCATGAACGGGCTGATCGCCGCGTCGCTCGCCCGCGAGAATTTCGTGGGCGCGAGTGAAGCCATCGAGGGCAAGCATGGCCTGCTCGTTGGCTATACGGACGATCCCCATCCCGAGCGGGCAGTGGCGGGCCTCGGCACGGTGTGGGAGACCACGAAGATCGGCCTGAAGCCTTACCCCGCCTGTCGCTATACCCATGCCGCCGTCGACGGGCTGATCGCGCTGCGCGCGGAAAAAGGCCTGACGCCGGATCATGTGCGCGGGCTGCGCGTGGGCCTGCATCAGAATGGCATCACCCTGACCGGTGCCCCGCTGGCCGAAAAGCGCCGGGCAAAGACCATCGTGGAGGGGCAGTTCTCCATGCCGTTTGCCGCCGCCGTGGCCCTGACGCTGGGCCGCTTCGGCTGGGACGACTATGACCAGCTCGGCAAGCCTAACATCGAGGCGCTATGCGACCGCATCGACGTGGTGCGCGATGAGAGCCTCGAAGGGCTGCGCCACCCCTTCGGGGCCACGCTGGCGGTGGAAACGCCCGATGGCGTCATCGAGCGGCGCATTCCCGACCCGTCCGGCGAACCGGACACCTTTCCCACGCCGGATGCGCTCGCGGCCAAGTTCGAAACCCTAGCTGGCCCCGTGTTGAATGATGGCGCTGCAGCCCTCCACCGCCGCCTGCTCAATCTCGCGGAGATGGAAACCGTCCGTGGGCTGGACGATGCGGCATAGTCTCACGTTATGAGGGCGGCCTGAGTCGAACATTTGTCGTTATGTCGGCGCCATCTCCACCTTGGCTGAAAGCCAGCGGCCGTGATGTCGCGCTCCATGGCGCCGAAGGAAGGATCGCAATGAACGAGCATGTCAATGTTGCCGGCACTGGAGACTATCGCGAAATCCGCGAGGAGGTCGCCAAGCTTTGCGCCGGCTTTCCCGGGGAATACTGGCAGAAGCTCGAGCGCGAGCATGCCTACCCGCAGGAATTCGTCACGGCATTGACCGAGGCGGGCTATCTCGCCGCGCTCATTCCGGAAGAATATGGCGGGGCCGGCCTTCCCCTGTCCGGCGCGGCGGCCATCCTGGAGGAGATCCAGCGCTCCGGCTGCAATGGCGGCGCCTGCCATGCCCAGATGTACATCATGGGCGCGATCCTGCGGCACGGCTCGCAGGAGCAGAAGAGCGAATACCTGCCGCGCATCGCCACCGGCGCGCTGCGCCTCCAGGCCTTCGGCGTCACCGAGCCCACCAGCGGCACCGACACCACGGCGCTGCGCACCACTGCCCGGCTCGAGGGCGACCATTATGTGGTCAACGGTCAGAAGATCTGGACCTCGCGGGCCGAATATTCCGACCTCATGCTGCTGCTCGCCCGCACCACGCTGCGCGACCAGGTGGCGAAGAAGACCGATGGTCTTTCCGTCTTCATCCTCGACATGAACGAGGCCAAGGAAGCCGGCCTCTCCATCCAGCCCATCCGCACGATGATGAACCACGCCACGACGGAGGTCTTCTTCGACAATGTGCGCGTGCCGGCCAAGAACCTCATCGGCGAGGAGGGCAAGGGCTTCCGCTACATCCTCTCTGGCATGAATGCGGAGCGCATCCTCATCGGCGCGGAGTGCATCGGTGACGCCAAGTGGTTCATCGACAAGGCCCGCCATTATGCGTGCGAGCGCGTCGTCTTCGGCCGTCCCATCGGCCAGAACCAGGGCATCCAGTTCCCCATCGCCCGCGCCCATGCCCAGATGCGCGCTGCTGAGCTGATGGTGCACGAGGCCGCCCGCCGCTACGAGGCCGGCGAGCAGTGCGGCGAGGAGGCGAACATCGCCAAGATGCTCGCGGCCGAGGCCTCCTGGGCGGCGGCGGAGGCCTGCGTGCAGACCCATGGCGGCTTCGGCTTCGCGGAGGAATATGACGTGGAGCGCAAGTTCCGCGAGACCCGCCTCTATCAGGTCGCGCCCATCTCTACGAACCTCATCCTCAGCTTCATTGCCGAGCATGTGCTCGGCATGCCGCGCTCCTATTGAGGACACCCATGACGACCGACGCCATCGACGTGAACCACCTGCGCACCTGGATCGGCCGGGAGCGCACGGTGGAGGACGAGATCTCGCCAAGGCTAGCCGCGAGCCTTGCGGCCGTGCTGGACGAGCCCGTGTCGTTCAAGGAGGGCGATCTTGCGCCCACCGCCATCCACTGGTGCCTCAGCCCGGATATCGTGCCCATGTCGGCGCTAGGGCCGGACGGGCATCCGGCGCGAGGCGATTTCCTGCCGCCGGTGCCCTTTCCGCGGCGCATGTGGGCCGGCGGAGAGCTCAGCTTTTTTCACGATCTGCGCGTCGGGGACCGCGTGCGCCGGACCTCGAAGATCCGCGATTTGGCGGTTAAGGAAGGCCGCAGCGGCGCGCTCTGCTTCGTGGAGGTGTTCCACACCTACGAGACCAGCCGCGGCGTTGCGATCGAGGAGCGGCACGACATCGTCTATCGCACCCTGGAGGCGGCAAGCGCGCCCGCAAAGCCAGCCGCGCCCTCCGATCCGTTTCCCCCCGCCGACCGGGAAGAGACCAAAAACGGCGATCCGGTGCTGCTGATGCGCTATTCGGCGGCCACCTTCAACGGCCACCGGATTCACTATGACCGAGCCTATTGCCTCGAGGAGGAGGGCTATCCCGGCCTTATCGTGCATGGTCCACTCCAGGCGACCTTCCTGCTGCGCCTGTCCCGCCGGATGAATGGCGGGGCTTATCCCACGACCTTCTCGTTCCGGGGCGTCTCGCCGCTTTTCGACGGCGCGGCCTTCACCGTGAAGGGCCGGCAGGGCACGCCGCTCTCGCTCTGGATCGAAAATGCCGACGGCCGCACCACCATGACCGCCCGCGCTACCCTCTGAGCGCATTTTCCCAGCCAAAAGCAAAGACCCCCGCCAGACAGGGCAGGGGCTTTTTTCATGCGCCTTTCCAAGGGCTTTTCCATGTCGGCCGAAAAAGCCGCCCTCCCTTCGGATCGGTGTCCGCCGCGAAGGGAGGGCACTCGCCTCGAAGGACGCGGTTTGGTGGAGCGGGTCAGGGATCGGGTAGACGGCCGCAACCGCATCATCCGGCTCACCGCTGAAGGCGAGCGGACATGGGACGAGATGCAGGGTGGCATTGAGTTATTCTATGTTAAGGCGCGTTCAAGTCCTTGAACGAAGCAGAGCAGACACACCTCTGCCAGTTGCTCGACCGGCTCCGGACCGGTCCGCCCGACTTTCACATCCGTTCCGGACGCCAGGATCGTCACCGTCTATGTCGCCACGACACGGGCGCGGCGCGCCGGAGAGCAACGACTTCACCATGGGGGTAAGGTACCCCTCCGCCGTAGGCTACCTTGCGTGATCTGAGCGAGGTGCCCAGGCTTTCGGTTCATTGATCTGGCAGCGGTGCCAGCAGTGGTGCTGGAGAAAGACGGCGGATGCAGAGGAGACCTACGTACGACGCCGGCGTTGGAGCTGGGCCGAGAAGCGGGCGGTCATCGAGGAGGCTGCGGCGAGTGGCAACGTCATCGGGACGGCGAAACGCCACGGCATCCAGGCGCAGCAGATTTACCGATGGCGTGAACGCTTTGCCGGACGGCTTGATCCTCCGGGGTTTGCGGCGGTGTCGGTCGTCGTTGATGCACCGAAGGCGCTTCCAGCACCGATGCCGGATAGCCATCCCCTTCGACGGTTGGTACGCGGAACATCAGGCCGCCTCCAGCACCGTCTCGGCTTGCGGCTGCAGGCCGTGCAGGTAGGTGACAGCGCGCTGCGCGTGCGCAGCTGCCTGGAAGATCGCCCGCTTGTCATCGGCGAGGACGCTAAGCCAGCTTCCAAGGTACGCGGCATGGTCAGGCCGTGGTTCCAGCTCGGGGACAATTCCGAGATCGCGCAGAGGAGCGCCGAACCAATCTCGGCGAGTTCCTCGCGCGCCCTCTCGGAATGATCCTTCGCGTAGCGGCTGAGATCTCGGCCGACGCGGCGAGGGTCGGCGCGTTCCTTGCGGGTGAGGATGCAATGCGCAAGCTCGGCGCGCAGTTCCGGGCGGTCAGATTTGTGAAACGCCAGGGAAGCGGCTTAGAGTAGATTGCATTGATCCGCCGGCTGCGGTGGCCAGCTAGATCCTCGGTACGATCGGATGATCTGCCAATGCCGCGAATGGCACCGAATTAGCGGCGATCCAGAGAATTGACGATTGTTTGAGACCGGCAATTTCCACGGCTGTGCCTTCGAGCACGACTTTCATGGAATGACATCCCACCAAGTCATCCGCTTCAACGCGCATTAGAAATGCATTGCGTGCAACACGAAGAAGCGCGCTCCCCACTTCAAAATTAAGGTGCAAATCGGTTCCGCTACGATTTATACTCGTGCATATCTCCATTAAGCTGCCGTAAATTCGATCTATAGACATATCTCCTTTTCGCACAAGTATACTTGATTCAAATATAAATTTCCGCATATACGCCTCCTTCCACGCCCCTGTCATTGAAATCGCATTTTGTGAATGCACTGCGCATTGAGTTAGCGTATTTTCAGAATATACAAGCGCACCTTGTGCAATTCAATCAAACATATCTTGCTCAACGTGTATTGAGAGCGAATCGTCCCGTCTACACACACTCGATTTCCAGCGGTAACGTTCAGAAGCTTGCTATCGCTGTTCCTCTTTTTGTCCATAGTCCAACCCATCGTAACCGCCGTTCTCAGGCCACGGCCTTGAGTGGCGCGGGGGCATAGGCCCAGGGCAGCAGGTCATCTAGAGCATTTTCTCCTTACACCGGTTCATATCCGGCGGCCTCGAAGTAGTTCTGGCACTCGCCGGTCGTGAAGGCCGGAATAGCTTCGGCAAAACCTCGAAGCCCCCGGCGTGATCGGAGCGCTTGACGATCTGCAGGGTCAAGGAGCCGATCCTGGTCAAGCGTCCCTTCAGTTTCTCGCCGCCGTAGCCCCCATCGGCGAAGACATGACGCAACCAGGGATAGCGATGGCGGATCGAACTCAGGACCTCGACGGCCCCGTCTCGATCCTGGATATCGGCACCGTGGACGACGAGCCCGACCAAATGGCCAAGCGTGTCGGTGACGATGCGGCGCTTGCGGCCCTTGATCGCCGAGGGCATGTTTGACTTCGCGACCCCGGCGTGGGGACCGACCGAAGCCGATTCCCCCCGCGGCATCCGCTGGATTCCGCTCGATCCCAACAACAAGAAGGGCTGGGCCGCCCTTCACAAGGTGCTGCCCATCATGGGCCCCTTCGAGGAGGACATCGCCGCCGGCCTGAAGAAGGGTGAGAAAATCTCCATGGCCGCCTACCGCTACCCGGTGGTGGCGACCTTGAAGGACAAGTCCGCCGCCGACGTCTATGCGTTCATCAAGGCGCTCGACGAGACCTACGGCCTTTACAAGAAGACCACGGCCATCATGAGCCGGTGGTCGCTCCAGCAATCGGGTCATTCCCGGCTCGATCTCCCCTTCCACGAGGGCGCGGTGCGCAATCTGAAGGAAAAGGGCATCTGTACCGCCGAGGATAAGGCTTGGAACCAGGCCCGCATCAAACGTCTGGATGCGCTGGCGGCAGCAGAGCAGGGCCATGCCGCCGATGATCGAATAGACCAGCATCTGGATCGAGAGGTCGATCCCGAGCATCGAGCGCGGGTCCACGAAGGCGACGTAATTGGCGTAGAAGGCGCTGCAGTGCGCCGAGATGCCGGCGCTGAGCATGAAGCAGCGCAGCTTGTAGGCGCGCGCATCGACGCCGAGTGCTTCCGCCGCCTCCTCGTTGTCGCGCAGCGCCCGCCAGTAATAGCCGGTGCGGGAGGTCAGCAGGTACTGCCTGATCGCCAGCGCCGCGATCAGCACCGTGCCGATGATCAGCCCATAGGGCCATTTGTCGAAGAACTGCAGCATCAGCACCGAATCCTCCGAGGAGGTCGGCAGGATGAGCCCCGTCCGAGCGGCCGAGCGCGACGCTGGCCGAGACCGAGAAGAACGCCACCTCGTTGAAGGCGAGCGTCGCGATCGCGAAGAAATAGCCGCGCAGGCCGTAGCGGAAGCAGAGCATGCCCATGACGGCCGCCGCCGCCACCGCGATGGCGAACGCCCATCGGCCAGGTCACCAGCGGCGGCCAGCCGTGCACCGAGGCGCCCCAGGCGACGCTGTAGGCGCCGAGGCCGACGAAGAGCGCGTGGCCCAGCGACATCAGCCCCGTCATCTGCCGCCCTATAGTCCCGACTTCAACCCGATCGAGAATGCCTTCTCCAAGCTCAAGGCACTCCTGCGAAAGGCCGCCGCACGGACCGTTCCAGACCTCTGGCAGGCCATTGCCGCGACGATGGGTCGTTGAACGCACTTTCGCCTGGCTCGGGCGCTGCCGCAGGCTCACAAAGGATGTCGAGAGAACCATCGCCAGCGCCGAAGCTTGGATCATCGTCGCAAATCTTCGCCTCATGACAAGGCGCCTCGCAAGGTGTTGCTATCCTTCGTAGAGTGTCGAGTCTGGCACTTAGATCTTCTCCACAACAATTGCGTCAGACCCAATCGTCGACGCCGAAACACACATTTCTACTTTGACGCGTCGTCGATCGCCTTTCGAATCGAACGATAGGTCTCGTAAAAGAGAGCCCTGGCATCGGCGTAGCTCTTCTGTACAGCCTTCCAGGCTGTACTCGAGGCTTCTTCGAGTCGCGCGAGCCTGGCCTGAGCGTCATCGACCTGCGCCTTCAGCGCGGCAATGCGCGCCTCGATAGCCGCGCGTTGGTCGTCCGAGACCTTATCTGCCCGTGTGCGCAGATCCTCGATGGATTGCAGCCAAGCTGTCCGCCGAGCCTCCAATTCCGCCTGGAGCACAGCCCGGCCCGTCGCGAGGTCCGCCTTGGCGGCATCCAGATAGGAATCGCGCGCCGATTGAAAGGCCGCCCAGCTCGTGTCGAGCCTCTTCTGCGCCTCGCTCACCTGCGCATCGGTCCAAGTCTTCTGCGCATCGGTCCAAGTCTTCGCGTCGGCCGCCGCCGCTTCCGCCTGCGCCCGATAGGCGTCGCGCGTGTCGCGCAGCGTCTTGAGCGCCGCGTCCGCCTTGGCACGGGCATCACCCTGCAGCTTGGCAGCTTCCCGCTCCAGCGCAGCGATGGTCGCGTCGGCTTCCGCAAGGCTGTCCTGCGTCCACTGGATGGCCTGGCGGGGGACGGAGGTCTGGCCGGCCCCCTGCGCCGGAGAGGGCGTCGCAGCACCCTGGGCGAACGCGCTGGGGCCGGCGATCGCCAGGGCGGGAATCAGGATCGCGAGCCCGAAAATGTTTGAGCGCATAGTCTTCATTTTCATCTCCACTGGGGCTTCAAGAGGCCGATGGACCCGAGCGCCACAAAGCTCAGAACAGCTTGGCGAATGCGCCCTTGATCTTTTCGATCGTGCGATCGTGGACCTCCTTGGCCTCAGCGAGGCCGGTCTTCACAGCCGCCCACGACTCGTCACCGGCGTCCTTCGCTTCTCCGATCTTCGCCTGGAACTTGTCTGCCTCGTCGGACAGGCGCCGGATTGCGGCATCAAGGTCCTGCCGGGCCTTTTCCACCGTCTCGGTGGCCTGGTCGCGGAACGCCTGGAGCGAGGCTTCCCACGACTGGCGCTGCGCATCGGCTCGAGCGACCACGAGCCGACGCACCGCGCCCGCTTCGCCCGCGGCGGCCGCGAGGAAGGACTGGAGGGAAGTTTCCACCTCGACCCATTCGTCGTCGAGGGCGTCCTGCAACTCCTTGGCGCCCTGCTTCACGTCGTCGGCCTCGGCGAGCAGCCGGTCGTACTGCCTGCCGATGGTGAGGCGGGACTCCTTGAGTTTGACGAGAGCCTGCTCGGCCTCGGCCCGGACCTTGCCCTCCAGTTCGGCCGAGGATTTTTCCACCTCGCCAATGATGGCATCGAGCTCGTCGAGGCGTTGCTTGACCCAGACGATGGTCTCGTGCGGGTAGGATTGGTCACTCATGACGTCTGTCCTTTCGGGTGCTGAAGCTAAGATGACGGGGCCTGAAAAGGCGGCCGCAGCCGGGGATCACCGTGGCTGCGACGCGCGGAGAAAATCGCTGCGGCACAGATCGCGGACCATGTCCTCCATCTGCCTGACATAGCCGGCCTGGATGCTCTCCCCGTCCATGCCGCGCAGCATGATGCCGCGCAGGAAGCGGAAGCCGATGATGGCGGTGACGATGGCGCTGATGCGCAGCCGCAAGGTCGCTTCACCGGGCTTTTGTCCGGAGATTACGCTTGCGGAGCGGATGAGGCGGTCGAGCAGCGGCGCTATGGCCTGATCGTGGATGAGGGCGAAGGCATCGTCGTTGTCGTAGGTGCAGCGCCCCAGGAACGACGTCCAGGAGTGCGGCTCGGCATCATCGAGAACGATGTGCAGCAGGTGGATGAGCGCCTTTTCGAAGCGGCTGGCCGGATCGGCGTCCGCAGGTTCATCCAGCAAGGCGGTGACTTCCGCGAAGCGACCCCGCGCATAGTCGGCGATCATCTGCGCCGCCGCGAGATACAGCTCTTTCTTGCTGCCGAAATGATACGGGATGGCCGACAGGTTCGCGTTCGCGGCCTTTGCCAGGGCGCGTGTGCTCGCCCCCTCATAACCCACGGCGCCGACGACCTCGATCGCCGCCTCGATGAGATGCTCACGGGTTTTTGCGCTCCGGGCGTCGTGACCACTCTGCGATGTGGTTTCTGTTGCCATTGCATTTTCCTCGTCCAACAATTAGTTCATTCGAATGAACTTATCAAGACGCCGAACGTGCGATCATGGCCGGCCCACTCCCGATCGAAAACACGGTTGGTGATTCAAAAGGATCAGTCATGTCACCCCTGAGCTTCGCCACGCCGTCCGTGTTTAGGGCGCAGTGCTCTGCCCTCTGGGACGTCCACCCCCAGGCTGAGCAGCATCGCGCCGACAGGAAAGTCGGCTCCTCCAGCAGGCCGGGGGACGAGTGACATGGCGCCGATGTCCCGTGCCGCCTGCCTCGCGGCCCTGTTCCTGTTCGTCTTGTCCGGGGCCGGCGTGGCCGCGGCGGAGCCCTCCTCCGAAAAGCCCACGGGCCTATCGGCCGTGCCAATCGAGGAAACCAATGTCCCGGTGATCTATAGCATTCCCGGCTCAGTCGTCTCCGACGGGCGCATCGCGATGTCCTCGCGGGTGGTGGGCTTCATCCAGCAGCTCGACGTGCGCGAGGGGCAGAAGGTGTCGCGCGGCGACCTCCTCGTGCGCATCGACCCCTCCGACATCGACGAGGCCATCCGGCAGACCGAGGCCGGCGTGCGGGCGAGCCGTGAGGATCTCGACGACGCCAGGCAGGACGTGGAAAAATATTCCAAGCTCGCCGTCACGGGCTCCGTCGCCGCTGAAACCTTGCGCAAGGCCAAGGTGCGCGTGGATGTCGCCCAGGCGGGCCTCGACAAGGCACAGTCCGCGCTCGCGGCCGCCAGGGCCCAGAAAGGCTATGCCGCCATCACCAGCCCCGTGGATGGCGTAGTAGTAGCCGTCACGCGGCGCGCCGGCGAGATGGCGACCGCCGGCACACCCTTGCTGACGGTGGAATCGCGCGAAGTTCTCCTGTTCAAGGCTTTCGTCGCGGAGAGCAAGCTCAGTGAGATCAACCCGAAGGCCACGGTCCAAGTGCGGATCGATACGCTGAAGGGCAAGGCTTTCCAAGGCCGCGTGCGCGGCATCGTACCGTCCGGAGACGACATCACGCGGCGCTACGAGATCAACGTGATCCTGCCCGCCGACCCGGCGCTGGTACCGGGCATGTTCGGGCGCGCGGACTTCGTCTTCGGCGCCCGCACGGCGCTGCTCGTGCCGCGCGCCGCCATCGTGCGTCGCGGCGGGCTCGACGGGGTGTTCGTGCTGGACGGCAACGCGGCGCGGTTCCGCTGGCTGCGCACCGGCAAGGAGATCGACGAGGCCGTGGAGGTCAATGCCGGGCTCGCGGCCGGCGAGACCGTTCTCGTCGGCGCCACCGACACACTGCGCGACGGCGCGACGGTCAACATGGTCGCGGGGACGAAATGAGCACGCCGCGTCTCAACATGGCCGGGCGCCTCGCCCAGACCTTCATCACCTCCAAGCTCACCATCGTCTTCATCATCGCGGTGGCGCTGATCGGCGTTGTGGCGGTGCTGAAGACCCCGCGGGAAGAGAACCCGCAGATCATCGTGCCGGCGGCCCTCATCACGGTGAGCCTGCCCGGCGCGTCGGCGTCCGAGGTGGAGCAGCTCGTCGTCAGGCCGCTCGAAGGCATCATGAGCGAGATGTCCGGCGTCGACCATGTGGAGAGCACGGCGCAGAACTCCCTCGCCATGGTCCAGGTGCAGTTCAAGGTGGGCCAGCCGAAGGAAGAGTCGCTGGTGAAGCTCTACGACCGGGTCCTGGCGAGCCGCGCCCGCCTGCCGGCAGACGCGAGCACGCCCTTCGTGCGCAGCATCGATGCGGACGACGTGCCCATCGTCACCGTGACCCTCTCCTCCCTGCGCTATGACGACTATGCCCTGAAGCGGCTCGCCGAACGCATGGCGGAGCACCTGCGCAGCACGGACAACGTCTCCGTCATCTCGGTGAAGGGCGGGCAGACGCGAGAGATCGCCATCGAGCTCGATCCCGACCGCCTTCAGGCCTTCGGCGTGACGCTGAGCCAGGCCTATCTGGCCTTCGGCGCCAGCAACCTCTCCGTGCCCCTTGCGCCCACCGTGCGCGGCGGAAAGGTGGAGGCCATCAAGCTTTCAGCCGACTTCACCTCCGCGGACGACGTGCTGAACCAGATCGTGGCCATCCATGATGGCCGCCCGGTCTATGTGCGCGACGTGGCGACGCTGACCGATGGTCCCCCGCCTGAACTCTCCACCTTGAGCCGCTTTTCCTTCGGCCCCGGCGACCCGCGCTTCGGTGGACCGGACGCGGCAGATCTACCGGCAGTGACCATCGCCGTGGCCAAGAAGAAGGGTGCCAATGCCGTCACAGTGGCCAACGCCGTCATCGACCGGGTGACACAGATGCAGGCGACGTTCGTGCCGAAGGACGTTCAGGCGGTGGTCACCCGCGACGACGGCGAGAAGGCCGATGCCGCCGTGAACCTTCTGCTCGAGCACCTCCTGATCGCCCTCGCCACGGTTGGGCTTGTCCTGATCTTCTTCCTGGGCTGGCGCGAGGCGTTGATTGTGATGGTGACGGTGCCGCTCATCCTGTCCATCACCCTTGCGGCCGACCTTCTCGGCGGCGTCACCATCAACCGCGTGACGCTGTTCGCCCTCATCCTCGCCCTCGGCCTCCTGGTGGACGCGGCCATCGTGGTCATCGAGAACATCCACCGCCACTACGGCGCAAAGCGCTCCCGCGCCAGCAAGGAGAAGATGACGGTCGAGGCCACCAACGAAATCGGCAACGCCACCAATCTCGCCACCTTCGCGGTGATGCTGGTGTTCGCTTCCCTGTTCTTCGTCACCGACATGCCGGGCGAATATTTCTATCCCATCGCCTACAACGTGCCCATCGCCATGGCCGCATCCGTCCTCGTGGCCTACATCGTCACGCCCTGGGCGGCCAACCGGTGGCTCCACCGCCATGAGGTGCAGGAGGAGGACGCCCACGCGGAAGCCGCGCATCACGGCGAGCCGGGGTGGATGGAGCGCCTCTATCTTCGCCTCATCGCGCCCCTCCAGCACCGGCGCGGCGTCCGCCGTATCTTCGCCGCGGCCGTGCTCGTCCTGATGATCGCCTCCATGATGCAGGGGGCTTGGCACTTCGTTCGCCCGTCCGGCGTCGCCGGCCCGGTCTCGGCGCTGGGCGTGCCCCTCGGCTTCCTGCCGAAGGACAACAAGAACACGTTCAACGTCGTCATCAAGACACCGGAGACGACGCCGATCGAGGTCACCGACCGCTTCGCGCGGGAGATCATGGCGCTGCTCGCGACGGAGCCGCAGGTCGCCAACACCCAGAGCTGGATCGGGCAGGCGGGCGTCGAGGATTTCAACGGCCTGTTCAAGGGCACGGCTGGCCGCGTCGGCAGCAACATCGCCGAGATCCGGGTGAACCTCACCGACAAGCACGACCGGTCGGAAAGCTCCATCGACATCGTGCGCGATTTGCGACCCAAGGTGGAGGCCCTCGCGAGGGCCTATCCCGGCACCCAGGTCTCCCTGGTCGAGGACCCACCCGGCCCGCCGCTGCGCTCGACCGTCCTCGCCGAGATTTACGGCTCTGATTCCGAGGGGCTGCGGGCGCTGTCGGCCGGGGTGCGCAAGGCCTTCACGGAAACCTACGACGTGGTCGATCTCATCGACACCGAGCCGGAGGACGTGCGGGAGCACCGCATCGTGCCGGACAAGGAGAAGGCCGCCCTTTCCAAGGTCTCCACGGCGCAGATCGCCGAGGCCCTCTCCCTCATCTACGGCGGCAAGGTGCTGAGCCGCGCCCATCTGCCGGACGAGAAGGACCCGGTGGATGTGCGCGCCTTCGTGCCCCGCCGCTTCGAGGTGGACCCGACGCGGCTCGACCGCGTCTTCGTCGACAATGCGGATGGGAGGCCAGTGCCGCTTTCCGAACTGGTGACAGTGATCCCCGCGGAGGCGGACCGCCCCATCCTCCATCGCGACAACGAAAAGGTGACCTTCGTCGGCGCGGAACTCTCCGCCTCGGTGCCGCTCTACGCCGTGCTGGACCTGCAGCGGCGCCTTTCCGGCATCACGGCGCCGGACGGGCAGCCGCTGCGCACCGGCAATCTCGGCTTCGTCCAGGACGTGCCCGACACCATCGGTGGCTACCAACTCCTGTGGGGCGGCGAGATGCGCATGACCCTCGACATCTACCGCGACATGGGCGTGGCCCTGGGCGGCGCCCTGCTCATGGTCTACTTCCTGCTCGTGGCCTATTATCGGTCGTTCCTCATTCCCATGATCGCCATGTCGTCAGTACCGCTCGGCATCATCGGGATCTTCCCGGGCCACTGGCTGGTGGGGGCGGATTTCTCGGCAACTTCCATGGTGGGCATCATCGCCCTGTCCGGCGTCGTGATCCGCAACTCGCTGCTGATCATCGACTTCATCCAGGACAATCTGAAGCACGGCATGCCTCTCGATGTGGCCGTGCGGCAGGCCGGAGCCGTGCGCCTGCGCCCGATCCTTCTCACCACGCTCGCCATCATCCTGGGCTCGGCGATCATGGTGACGGACCCGGTCTTCGGCGGGCTCGCCATCTCCCTGATTTTCGGAACGGTGGTATCCACGGCGCTCACCGTGTTCGTCGTTCCCATCCTCTATGATCTCGACGCTCGGCGGCGGATGCGCGGCACCGAAACCGAAACTCGAAAAGACACACCGAAGGTCGAAGCCACACGTTGACGGCTCGGACACGCCGGATCCGAATAGGCCAGACAGGATGTCTGCAACCATGGGGCCTGTACCGCTCATGTCGCGGACGAAGATCCAGGAGTTCGCCTTTCTCGCCACCATCGTCCTCGTGACGGTGGCGTTCCTCTGGCTGCTATCGCCCTATTACGGCGCGATCTTGTGGGCGGTCATCCTGGCGATCTTGTTCGATCCGCTCCAACGCGGGCTCGAGAACCGGCTCGGCAGCCGGCGCAACCTCGCGGCGGCACTCAGCGTCCTGGCCTGCGTCTGCGTCGTCGTCATCCCCGGCACACTGATCCTCGCCGCCCTCGCCAACGAAGCCGCCAGCCTCTACACCCGCATCGGCACGCGCGAATTCGATCCAGGCACAATGCTCGCGCAGCTCCAGGGGGTGCTGCCGTCCTTCGTTTGGAGGGCCCTTGCCGCGCTCGATCTCGGCGACATGGCTCAGCTCCAGACCCGGCTGACATCGTTCCTCCTCGAATTCAGCCAGACCCTCGCCAACAGGGCGATCATCATCGGGCAGAACACGGCCC
>Ga0255338_1002977_pt1 | contig 22067 bp, 19 predicted proteins | sample MeOH1_35cm_T4_19_FD_203715 | JGI IMG/M metagenome (GOLD analysis project Ga0255338, IMG submission 203715) | Sandy soil microbial communities from University of British Columbia, Vancouver, Canada - MeOH1_35cm_T4_195 | ecosystem: Engineered > Artificial ecosystem > Sand microcosm > Unclassified ...
TCGCCCTGCCCGATGTCGGCGGTGAAGGTGACGACCTCGCAGTCGTAGGTATCCTGCAGCCATTTCAATATGACCGAGGTATCGAGGCCCCCTGAATAGGCCAGCACTACTTTCTTGATCTTTTTCATATCGACTCGCGTACAGCGGTGAACTTCGGAATGCTCAAGTTTAAGGTTGGGGCAGGCGACGGCGCGCGAGGCGCCCGCATCACTTGTCGTCCAAGCGCCCGAGCAGAAGAAACTCCATCAGTGCTTTCTGGACGTGCAGCCTGTTTTGGCTTTGGCCGCGCCGTCGGCGCTTAACTTCGTGCGAGCCGAAGTTAGCCTTCGCCGAAACAGGCTGCACAATCATTCTTGCACACTCCCCAGAAGCAGGAATTCCATTAAAGCTTTCTGAACATGCAGCCTGTTTTCCGCTTCGTCCCAGACGACGCTTTGCGGGCCGTCGATGACTTCGGCCGCCACTTCTTCGCCGCGGTGCGCCGGGAGACAATGCATGAACAGCGCTTCGGGCCTGGCCGCTTTCATCATGTCCGCGTCCACCTGCCAGTCCTCGAAGTCGCGCTTGCGCTCGGCGTCTTCGTCCTCGAAGCCCATGCTCGTCCACACGTCGGTGGTGATGAGATCTGCGCCTCGCACGGCCTCCATCGGGTCGGCGAATTCCTCGTAATGATCGGTGCCGTACAGGCCGGCGCGCTCGGGCTCGACTTCGTATCCCGGCGGAGTGGAGACATGAACGTTGAAGTCCAGCACCTCGGCCGCCTGGAGCCACGTGTTGCAGACGTTGTTGGAATCGCCTATCCACGCGACCGTCCTGCCGCGGATGTCGCCGCGATGCTCGATGTAGGTGTAGATGTCGCCGGCGATCTGGCAGGGGTGGTATTCGTTGGTGAGGCCGTTGATGACCGGCACCCGCGAGTGCGCCGAGAAGCTCTCGATGATCTCCTGTTCGAAGGTGCGGATCGTCACGATGTCGACCATGCGCGTGATCACGCGCGCGACGTCCTCGATCGGCTCGCCGCGTCCCATCTGGGTGTCGCGCGTCATGAGGGTGATGACCGATCCGCCCAGCTGGTGCATGCCGGCTTCGAACGATACGCGGGTGCGGGTGGAGTGCTTCTCGAACACCATCGCGAGCGTGCGGTCGTGCAAGGGGTGGTACGTCTCGTAGCGCTTGAACTTCTGCTTGATCCAGCGTGTGCGGCCGAAGAGGTAGGCGTACTCCTCCGGCGTGAAGTCCTTGAATTGCAGGTAATGCCTGACTTGCATGCGATGCCCCGGGCTCGAGCCGGTTATCCGGACTGGGCCGCGGCGCGCGGCGCCGCCTGCCTGCCGAGAAAGTCGACGATCAGCGGTGCGAGCGCGCCCACGAGCAGCTCGACGTGCTCACGATCGAAAATCAGCGGCGGCAGCAGCCGTACGACGGTGTCCGCCGTGACGTTCACCAGGAGACCGGCTTCCAGCGCCCGATGAACGATATCGCCGCACGGCTGGCTGAGCTCTATGCCTATCATGAGGCCCTGCCCGCGAATGTCCTTGACGCCCGCAACGCCGGCGAGCCGCTGTGCCAGGCTCGTGCGTATGAGCTCGCCCATCGCCACGGCATTGCGCATGAGCCCGTCGTCCTCGATCACGCGCAGCGTTTCGAGCGCAGCGCTGCAGGCGAGCGGATTGCCGCCGAAGGTCGAGCCGTGCGAGCCGGGCTTGAAGAGCGTGCTCGCTTCACCGTGCGCGAGACAAGCGCCGATCGGCACGCCGTTGCCCAGCCCTTTGGCGAGCGTCATCACGTCCGGCTTCACTTGCGAATGCTGGAACGCAAACCACTTCCCGGTGCGTCCTATGCCGCTTTGCACTTCGTCGAGCATGAGGAGCCATCCGTTCGCATCGCAGATCTGCCGCAATCCCTCGAGATAGTCGCCGTGGCAGACCTGGATGCCGCCTTCGCCCTGGATCAACTCGACCAGAACGGCGACGACGTTGCGATTGTTGCCCGCGACGCGCTTCACCGCTTCCAGATCGTCGAACGGAACGCGCACGAACCCTGCAACGAGCGGCTCGAAGCCGGCCTGGACTTTACGGCTGCCCGTGGCGGACAGCGTCGCGATGGTGCGGCCGTGAAAGGCTTTTTCCATCACGATGATGGCGGGCGCTTCTATGCCCTTCTTGTGGCCGTAGAGCCGCGCGAGCTTGATGGCCGCTTCGTTCGCTTCGCATCCCGAGTTGCAGAAGAAGACATTGTCCATGCCGGACAACGCGGCGAGGCGGTCGCCCAGCGCTTCCTGCGTGGCGATGCGATAGATGTTCGACGTGTGGATCAGCGTGCCGACCTGCTCGCGCAGCGCAGCCGTGAGCCGCGGATGCGCGTGTCCCAGGCCGCAGACTGCCACACCGGCGAGCGCGTCGAGGTAGCGCTTGCCTGCCGTGTCCCATAACCACACGCCCTCGCCGCGCTCGAAAGCAACCGGCAGACGTGCATAAGTGTTCATCAGGTGCGACATGATCGGCTCGGAAAAAACATACGGCGGCTTAAAGCCGCCGTCGGGAGAAGGACGTATTCTTCCCGATTAGCCCCCGGGAAGCAAGCGCGTCTCCCCCCTGTCGGATGTTGCCGTCATGGCATGGCCGCGCTGCTCGCCACCGCACCGGAGCAGAGCCCCGACGCGACGCTCCGCGCGACGCTGGCGGCCGCGCGGGTAGCGGTGCTACGCCATCGCCTTGATCGCTGCGGCAAGGCGGCTCTTATGCCGGGCGGCCTTGTTTTTGTGGATGATATTCTTGTCCGCGATCGAGTCGATGGTGCCGACCGAGCGCTGGTACACGCCGCGCGCTGCATCCTTGTCGCCCGCTTCAATCGCCTTCCGGACGTTCTTCACCGCGGTACGCAGCGAGGAACGCAGGCTGGCATTGTGCTGACGACGTTTTTCGCTCTGTTGAGCGCGCTTTCTGGCTGACGCCGTGTTGGCCATGTAAACTCCGGATTTTGAATCGGAAAAAGGGCGGTATGATACGCACCTTCCGATTCCTTGGCAAGGCGAGCGCGCGTGCCTTCGCCCCTCCAACAAGCAAAAGATGAACTTACTCAAGGCACTGGCCACGGTGAGCGGCATGACGCTGCTCTCGCGCATCCTCGGATTCGTCCGCGACACGGTGATTGCGCGTGCATTCGGCGCGGGACTGATGACCGATGCGTTTTTCGTCGCCTTCAAAATTCCGAACCTGCTGCGCCGGCTGTTTGCCGAAGGCGCGTTTTCCCAGGCTTTCGTCCCCATACTTGCCGAATACAAGAACCGCCGCAGCGCGGAGGAGACGCGAAATCTCGTGGACCACGTCACCGCCTTGCTCGCGCTGGCGCTGTTCGTGGTCACCGTGATCGGCGTGATCGCTGCGCCAATCATCGTCTACGTCAGTGCACCGGGTTTTTACGCGAGCCCGGAGAAGCGCGATCTCGCCATACAACTGCTGAGGATCATCTTTCCGTACATTTTCTTCATCTCGCTCACCGCGCTGGCGGGCGGCATCCTCAACACTTACAGCCGGTTCTCGGTCCCCGCATTCACGCCGGTGCTGCTCAATCTTTCGTTCATCGCGTTCGCGCTGTGGGCTGCGCCGTATTTCGACCCGCCGGTGCTGGCTCTCGGCTGGGCGGTGGCGGCAGGCGGCGTGCTGCAGCTCGCATTCCAGATACCGTTTCTCTTACGGCTAGGCCTGCTGCCGCGGCTGCGGCTCAATTTCCGCGACCCCGGCGTATGGCGCGTCGTGCGGCAGATGGGGCCGGCGGTGTTCGGCGTGTCGATCGGGCAGGTGAGCCTGCTCATCAACACGATATTCGCTTCGTTCCTCGTCACGGGCAGCGTCTCATGGCTGTATTACGCCGATCGGCTGATGGAGTTTCCGACCGGCATGCTGGGCGTCGCGCTGGGCACCATATTGCTGCCGAGCCTGTCGCGGCGTTACTCGGAGCGCTCTGCCGAGGAGTATTCCGCGCTGCTCGACTGGGGCCTGCGTCTCACCCTGCTGCTTGCGGTGCCGGCGGCGCTGGCGCTCGCGCTGCTCGCCGTGCCGCTGGTGAGCACGCTCTTCCACTATGGCCAGTTCTCGGAAGCGGACGTGCTGTACACGCGTAATGCCGTGATCGCGTACAGTGTCGGACTGGTCGGGCTGATACTGGTGAAAGTGCTTGCGCCCGGATTCTATGCGCAACAGGACATCCGCACGCCGGTGAAGTGTGCGGTGATCACGCTGTTCGCCACGCAGGTCATGAATCTCGTCTTCATCTGGCCGTTGCGCCATGCGGGGCTCGCACTCGCCATCGCACTCGGCGCCTGCCTCAATGCGACGCTCCTGTACAAGCGGCTGCGGCAGCGCGGCATCTACGTGCCTCGGCCGGGATGGCTGCCATTTCTGTCCAAGCTGCTGGTTGCCGTTGCTGCCATGGGAGCCGCTTTGACCGTGGGCGCTCGGTACACCGTGTGGATAGAAGCGAGCGCCTGGCTGCGCGTGACGCGCCTGTCGATGCTGATCGTCGGCGGCGGCGCGTTGTATCTGGCCGTACTGGCATTGCTGGGTTTTCGCCCGCGGGATTTCGCGAAGAGGGTTTAGGTGCTGCAGCGGCGATTTGTGCTAATTTAGCGTTTGCATCCGACAGCGCGCGTGTCACGCGCGCTACGCCAGCCGGCTGCAACGGCATCCTACTCGTACACACTTTCATCGGGAGCAAACATGGATCGCAGGTCTTTTCTCAAAAGCGGCGCGGCGTTGCCGGTCGCAGCGATACCGGGGCTTTCGCGTTTCGCCCATGCCGACTCGGTCGGCGCGCCGTGGCGCGTGTTCGAAGTGACCACCCAGGTCGAGATACTCGAGCCGGCGGGCGCGACCCGCGCGTGGCTGCCTGTACCGCTCACGGCGGACACCGACTACTGCAAGAATCTGGGCAACAACTGGAGCGCGGACGCCGGTACCGCGCGCTACGTCCAGGAGCCCAAGTACAACGCCGGCATCGTCGCCGCCCAATTCGAGGAAGGGGCGCAAAAGCCTACGCTCAAGGTCGTGAGCCGCTTCGCGACACGTGATCGCGCCGTCGATCTGTCCAGGCCTGCAAATGCACCGAGCGAAAATCCCGCAGTCCTGAAGCAAAGCCTCGCTGCGACGGCGCTCATCCCGACCACCGGCATCGTGCGGGACACGGCTCGTGACATCACCAAGGGCCAGCGCAACGACATGGACAAGGCGCGCGCGATTTACGAATGGATCGTGGACAACACGTTCCGTGATCCCAAGGTGCGCGGCTGCGGCTGGGGCGACATACAGGCGATGCTCGAGTCGCGCAACCTCGGCGGCAAGTGCGGCGACCTCAACGCCTTGTTCGTGGGGCTTGCGCGCTCGGTCGGCATACCCGCGCGGGACGTCTATGGCATCCGTGTCGCCAAGTCGCGCAACGGTTACGTGAGTCTGGGCGCGAACACGGACGTGATCAGCAAGGCGCAGCACTGCCGCGCGGAGTTCTATGTGCAGGGCTATGGCTGGATCCCGGTCGATCCGGCCGACGTGCGCAAGGTCGTGCTCGAAGAGCCGCCGGGCAATCTGCCGCTCGACGCGCCCAAGGTGAAAACGGCCCGCGAGCGCCTCTTCGGTTCGTGGGAAATGAACTGGCTCGCCTACAACTATGCCCATGACGTGCAGTTGCCGGGATCAAGCGGGCCCCGCATTCCCTACTTCATGTATCCGAACGGCGAGACGGCACGGGGAAGGCTCGATCCCCTCGACCCCGATGCATTCAGGTACGTGATCACAGCGCGGGAGATCGTGCTCGCGTGACGGTACGCCGGAACGCGGGCTTTCCGCGGAAAGCGCGTCGCTGGGTTGCGGCGGCGATGCTGTGTGCTGCGGCGGGCGCGTCGGCAGCGGCTGCGGAGCTCGCGCCCTGGCAGGGCTCTCCTGCGCCAGCACTCGAGCTGCGCGACATGTCCGGCGCAACCCACGACCTTGCCGCATATCGGGGCAAGGTCGTGCTCCTCAATTTCTGGGCGACGTGGTGCGAGCCCTGCCGCGCCGAGATGCCGTCGATCGAGCGGCTGCGTCAGCAGTTCTCCGAAGCGCCTTTCGTCGTGCTCGCGGTGAATGTCGACGAGCCGGAGGCGCGCATACGCAGGTTTCTCGAGCGCATGCCGCTCCATTTCGTCATGCTGCTCGATCCCGGCATGCAGGCGACGCGAGCCTGGAATGCGCGCATCCTGCCCGCGAGTTATCTGATCGGCCGGGACGGCCGCATTCGCTACAGCGTGCGCGGCGATCTCGACTGGTCTTCCGAACACGTCGTTACCGCGGTGCGCGAGCTGTTGCGCGGCCCGTGATTCTCACAGCTCGTAGTCGGTCCCCGTCCCGCGCATCGTCTGTTCCACGATGGTGCGCGTGAGCTGCGGCGCAAAGAGCTCGATGAAATCGTAAACGTAGCTGCGCAGGTAGGCGTTGCGGCGCAGGCCAATGCGCGTCGTGCTCGGCTCGAAAAGGTGACTCGCGTCGATCAGGCGCAACCCGAGGTCGCGCGAAGGGTCGAAAGCCATCTTGGCCAGTATGCCGACCCCGAGCCCGAGCTCCACGTAAGTCTTGATGACGTCGGCATCCACGGCAGTCAGAGCCACGTTCGGTGTCAGCCCCCGCGCATCGAACGCGCGCTTGATCGGCGAATCGGCGTCGAGCGCGAAGTCGTATGTCACTATGGGATAGCGCGCGATCGCTTCCAGGGTGATCTGCTTCTCGCGCAGCAGGGGGTGCTTCAAGGGCGTGATCACGCAGCGGTTCCATTGATAACACGGCAGCGTCACGAGATCCTCGAACAGCGCCTCGGACTCGGTGACGATGGCGAGATCGGCCCCGCCCGCCCGCATGAGATCGGCGATGTGCTGTGGGCTGCCTTCCCTCAGGCTGAAGTGCACGCGCGGATGGCGCTGCATGAACCGCTGGATGACCGCGGGCAGGGCGTACCGGGCTTGAGTAGGGGTCGTCGCGATGGCAAGGCCGCCCACGCCCTTGTCGCCATATTCTCGCCCAATGGAGCGCAAGTTGTCGGCATCTTGCAGCATCCTGTCGGCAATGTCGACGATCAATTTCCCCGGTTCCGTGACCGCGACGACTCGCTTCCCATGCCGTACGAGGATTTGCACGCCGAGTTCTTCCTCCAGCAAACGGATCTGCTTGCTCACGCCCGGCTGCGACGTGTGCAGGGCTTCTGCGGCCTCTGAAACATTGAGGCGGCGTCGCGCGACCTCGCGCAAGTACTTGAGTTGCTGGAGCTTCATGGTGCAAATAAGGATAAGTTATTTCAGTCTAACATAATATTCTTTTGCGGTATAAGAGCCGTCCTCTACGATGGCGCCCATGTATACCTACGACGATATCGATCAGCGGTTTGTCGAAGAGCGGGTCGCCCAGTTTCGCGGTCAGACCGGCCGTTTCCTTGCCGGCAAACTGAGCGAGGACGACTTTCGGCCCTTGCGGCTGCAGAACGGACTGTATATCCAGCGCCATGCGCCGATGCTGCGCGTAGCCATTCCCTATGGATTGCTGTCATCGCGGCAACTGCGCACGCTCGCGCGGCTGGCGCGCCGTTGGGACAAGGGCTACGGGCACTTCAGCACGCGTCAGAACATCCAGTACAACTGGCCGCGCCTGGAAGACGTCCCCGATATGCTCGCCGAGCTTGCCCGGGTGCAGATGCACGCCATCCAGACGAGCGGCAACTGCGTGCGCAACATCACGTCCGATCATTTTGCCGGCATCGCGCCCGATGAGATCGTCGATCCGCTCGTCTGGTGCGAAGTGATCCGGCAATGGTCGACGTTCCACCCCGAGTTCGCGTTTCTGCCGCGCAAGTTCAAGATCGGCGTGTCGGGCGCCGAAGAAGATCGCGTTGCCACGCAGGTCCACGACATCGGCCTGCAGGCGCGTCGTGCGGACGACGGCGAAATCGGCTTCAAGGTGCTCGTCGGCGGCGGCCTGGGGCGCACCCCGATTCTGGGCGCGGTGATCCGCGAATTTCTGCCGTGGCCGCATCTGCTGACGTACCTCGAAGCGATACTGCGCGTGTACAACCGGCACGGGCGGCGCGACAACAAATGGAAGGCGCGCATCAAGATCCTCGTGAAGGAGCTCACGCCGGAGCAATTCCGCGCGGAAGTCGACGAGGAATGGTCTCACCTGCAGGGCGGCCCGAGCACGCTGACGGCCGAGGAAGTGCAGCGGATTTCAGAGCGCTTCACGCGCCCGGCGCACAGGCAATTGCCCGCGGAAGCGCTCACGCACGCGCGGACGCTGGCGAGCAATCGCGGCTATGCGAGCTGGGTGAGCCGCAATGTGCACGCGCACCGCGTGCCGGGGTACGCCGCCGTGACGCTCTCCCTCAAGAAAACCGGCACGCCGCCGGGCGATGCGTCGGCCGAGCAGATGGATGCGATAGCCAACCTCGCGGACCGCTACAGTTTCGGGGAGCTGCGCGTCTCGCACGAGCAGAACCTGATCCTCTCGGATGTCGAGATGAACGACCTGCCGGCGTTGTGGCTCGAGGCGAAGGCGCTGGGGCTCGCCACGCCGAACATCGGGCTCATCACGAATATCATCTCCTGCCCGGGCGGCGACTTCTGCTCGCTCGCGAACGCGAAGTCCATACCCGTGGCCGAGGCAATCCAGCGGCGCTTCGACGATCTCGATTACGTCTACGACATCGGCGAGCTCGATCTCAACATTTCCGGGTGCATGAACTCGTGCGGCCATCACCACATCGGGCACATCGGCATCCTGGGTGTGGACAAGCAGGGCGCCGAGTTCTATCAGATCTCGATCGGCGGCGCGCAGGGCAACGACTCCTCGCTCGGCAAAGTGCTGGGGCCCTCGGTATCGCAGAGCGAGGTGCCGGATGTGATCGAAAAGCTGATAGAACACTACCTCTCATTGCGCGACGACGATGCCGAGCGTTTCGTCGACGTCGTGCGCCGCATCGGCATCGAACCTTTCAAAGAGCATGTTTATGGCGATACTCATCAAGGACAGAAAAATCGCAGCCGACTCGTGGCAGCTGCTTAGAGACGCCGCGGACGGTGCGCCGGCAATCGTGCCGGCAACGGGCGATGTGATCGTGCCGCTGCGCCGGTGGCTCGAAGCGCGCGAGACCCTGCGCAATCGGCCGGGGCGCATCGGCGTCTTGCTGGACGGCAACGACGAACCGGCGGACGTCGCGGAAGACCTGCGGCTCTTCGGCATCGTGGCGATCGACTTCCCGCGTTTCACCGACGGCCGCGGCTACAGCATCGCGCGGCTGCTGCGCGAGCGTTACGGCTGGCGGGGCGAGTTGCGTGCAGTCGGCGATATCCAGCGCGATCAGTTGTTTTATCTCGCGCGCTGCGGCTTCGACGCTTACGTCCTGCGCGATGGAGAAGACAGCGCCGTTGCGCTCGAGGCTTTCCACGACTTCAGCGAGCGCTATCAGGGGGCGGTGGACGAGCCGCTGCCCTTGTTCAAGCGCCGGGCGGCAGGCAGCGCGCGCCGGGCGCATTAGCGAGTCACGATGGCAATGGGCAAGGTCTACCTGATAGGTGCGGGTCCCGGCGCTCCCGATCTCATCACGGTACGCGGCGCAGCCATACTGGCGCGCGCCGACATCGTGTTTCACGACGCGCTCGTGCACCCGGATACGCTTGCGCTCGCAGCGAAGGCCGAGAAGATCGCGGTGGGCAAGCGGTGCGGCAGGCATTCGACCGCGCAGCGCTTCATCAACAAGCGATTGGTCGACGCGGCTGCAGCGTACGAGACGGTGGTCCGTCTCAAGGGCGGCGACCCGATGCTCTTCGGCCGTGCGCAGGAAGAGATCGATGCATTGCGGTCGGCCAGCGTCGCGGTGGAAGTCGTTCCCGGTGTCACGGCAGCACTTGCAGCCAGCGCCGAGCTCGGTGTGTCTCTCACCCGCCGGGGCGTCAGCCGCAGCGTCGTTTTCGTCACGCCGCGCATCGGCGCTGGCGAGCCGCGGCGGCACGATTGGTCGGTCGCGGTCGCCGCAGCCGACACCGCGGTGATTTACATGGGAGCGCACGAGGCGCCCTCGATTGCGGCAGCTTTGCTGGCACGCGGGCTCTCGCCGTCGTTGCCTGTCGTTGTCGTCGAAAGCGCGACGCTGCCGTCATCGGCGCGGCATGTGCTCACGCTTGCCGAACTGCCCCGCGTTTCCGCGCTCGAGTTCGCGGGACCTGCTGCGATACTGCTGGGCGACGTGTTCGCTGCTGCGCACGCTGCCGGAATAACGCTGCCACAGACCGCCGTCGCCTAGACCGGTCGTATCAAAACACGCTACAATTCAAGCTTTTACCGGCTTGATAGTATGCGTATCCAGCGCAGCGTTCCCACCGCTGCACGATTTCCCGTTGCGCTCACGATAGGCAATTTCGACGGCGTGCATCTGGGCCACCAGGCCATGCTCGCGCGTCTGCGCGCCGAAGGCGCCGCCCGCGGCCTGCCGACGTGCGTGATGACGTTCGAGCCGCATCCTCGTGAGTTCTTCGCGCCCGACCAGGCGCCTACGCGCCTTACTTCGCTGCGCGAGAAGCTGGAGCTCATCGCCGGGCAGGGTATCGATCAGGTCCAGATCTGCCGGTTCAACTATGCGCTGGCGCAGACCAGTCCCGAGGAGTTCATCGAACGCATACTCGTGCGCGGACTGGGCATGCGATGGCTGCTCATCGGCGACGATTTCCGCTTCGGCGCGCGGCGGGCCGGCGACTTCGTGCTGTTGAAGCGGAACGAGGCGCGGCTGGGTTACGACGTCGAGGCGATGGCGAGCGTCATGGTCGCGGGCGAACGAGTCTCCAGTACCGCGGTCCGTAATGCTCTCGGAGAGGGGCGGCCCGCGCATGCGGCGCGGCTGCTCGGCAGGCCGTACAGCATCAGCGGCCGCGTCGTGCACGGGGACGGACTGGGACGCAAGCTGGGTTTTCCGACCGCCAACGTGCAGATGAAGCACAACCGGCCGCCCTTGTGCGGGATCTACGCCGTCGAGCTCGCCGGTGCGGGCGATGCTCCGCTGCGAGGCGTCGCGAGCCTCGGCGTGCGGCCGACGGTGAAGACGGGCGGGCAGCCGGTGCTCGAAGTGCACGTCTTCGACTGGAGCGAGCCTTTGTACGGCCGACACGTGCGTGTGGATTTTCTGCACAAGCTGCGCGACGAGGAGAAGTACGTCGACCTCGACACGCTCACGCGCCAGATCGCCTGCGACGTCGAGCAGACCCGGCAGTTTTTTATCGACCGCGACGTCGCCGCCCGCACGGCGGCGCGGCGCTAGTCGCGATGTGCGACACCTCAGACTGACGACATGGCTGATTACAAGAAGACACTGAATTTACCCGACACGGCGTTTCCTATGCGTGGCGATCTTGCGCGGCGTGAGCCGTTGATGCTCGAGCAATGGCGCAGCCGCAAGCTGTACCAGCGCATCCGGGATGCGAGCAACGGCCGGCCGCGGTTTGTGCTGCACGACGGCCCGCCGTACGCGAACGGCGACATCCACATCGGCCATGCGGTGAACAAGATACTCAAGGACATCATCGTCAAGAGCAAAAGCCTCTCGGGCTTCGATGCGCCTTACGTGCCGGGCTGGGACTGTCACGGCATGCCGATCGAGGTACAGATCGAGAAGAAGCACGGCAAGAATCTGCCGACCGCCGAGACGCAGCGCCTGTGCCGAGCTTACGCCGCCGAGCAGGTCGAGCGGCAGAAAAAGGATTTCATCCGCCTCGGTGTCGTCGGCGACTGGGACCATCCGTACCTCACCATGGCCTACGGCAACGAGGCCGACGAGATACGCGCGCTCGGGATTATCCTCGAGAAAGGTTACGTCTATCGCGGCCTGAAGCCCGTCAACTGGTGCTTCGATTGCCGCTCGGCGCTCGCCGAAGCCGAAGTCGAGTACGAAGACCGGCGCGATCCGGCCATCGATGTCGGCTTTCCTTTTGCCGAGCCGGAGAAGATTGCGCGGGCGTTCGGCCTTGCATCGTTACCGGACAAGCCCGGTTACGCAGTGATCTGGACCACGACCCCCTGGACGCTGCCCGGCAACCAGGCGCTCAACGTGCATCCCGATTTCGACTACGCGCTGGTGGATACGGACCGGGGCTTGCTGATCGTCGCGCAGGACATACTGTTGCGCAGCCCCGCGGGTGCCGAAGCGGAGCCGCCGCCTGCCGCCGATCAGGCCGACATCGGCGCATCAGCGCTGCTCGAGCGTTATGGTGTGAACTCGGCGAAGGTGTTGGGGACGTCGAAAGGCAAAGCGCTCGAAGGGATACGGTTCAGGCACCCGTTCTATGACCGCGAATCACCGGTCTATCTGGGCGACTACGTCACGCTGGATACGGGCACCGGCATCGTGCACGCCGCGCCGGCGTACGGCGTGGAGGACTTTCAGTCCTGCCGCCGCTACGGCATGAAGGACGACGAGATACTGACGCCGGTGATGGGCGACGGAAAGTATGTTTCCACGCTTCCGCTCTTCGGCGGCGAGATGATCTGGAAGGCGAACCCGAAGATCGTGCAGTTGCTGGAAGAGCGGGGCGTTCTGTTCGCCACGGCGGATTACACGCACAGCTACATGTACTGCTGGCGGCACAAGACGCCCATCATCCTGCGCGCGACGACGCAGTGGTTCGCGGCGATGGATGAAGCCCGCGGCTACGCGGGCGTGCGGCCGAGGGAAACGCTGCGGGAGACGGCTTTGCGCGGCGTGGAAGAAACGCGTTTCTTCCCCTCGTGGGGCAAGGCGCGCCTGCATGGCATGATCGCCAACCGGCCGGACTGGACGCTCTCGCGCCAGCGCCAATGGGGCGTGCCGATGCCATTCTTCATACACCGGGAAACGGGCGAGCTGCATCCGCGCACACCCGAGCTGCTCGAACAAGTGGCGAGGCGCGTGGAGGAGGGCGGCATCGAGGCATGGCAGGCGGTCTCGGCGGAGGAGCTGCTCGGCTCGGATGCCGCGCACTACGAGAAAGTGAAGGACACGCTCGACGTCTGGTTCGATTCCGGCTCGACGCATTACTCGGTGCTGCGCGGCTCGCATGCCGCCGAGAGCACGTTTCCCGCGGACCTCTATCTCGAAGGCTCGGATCAGCATCGCGGCTGGTTCCATTCGTCGCTCCTCGTCTCGTGCATGATGGACGGCGTGCCGCCGTACCGCGCGCTGCTCACCCACGGCTTCGTCGTCGACGGTCAGGGCCGAAAGATGAGCAAGTCGAAAGGCAATGTCGTCGCGCCCCAGCAGGTCGTCGACGAGCTGGGCGCAGACATCCTCAGGCTGTGGGTGGCCTCGACGGACTACGCCGGCGAGCTGTCGATATCGAAGGAGATATTGAAGCGCGTGGTGGAGGCCTATCGCCGCATACGGAACACGTTGCGCTTCCTGCTCGCCAATCTCGCGGACTACGATCATGCGCGAGACCGCCTGCCGATCGAAGAATGGCTGGAGATCGACCGTTACGCCTGGGTCATGACGCACGATCTGCAAAGCGAGCTCGTGCCCTCGGAGCTTGGCGTGAAGTCGCCCGAGCGGGCGGGACATTACGGCGATTACGAATTCCATCTCGTCGCACAGAAGCTGCAGACATTCTGCTCCGAGGAGCTCGGCGGCTTTTATCTCGACATTCTCAAGGACAGGCTGTACACGGCGCCGGCAGCGTCGCGCGCACGGCGTTCGGCCCAGAACGCGCTGTACCACATCGCGCACAGCCTCACGCGACTCATGGCGCCCATACTGTCTTTCACCGCCGAGGAAGTATGGGAGACGCTGCAGGGCGCCGAGGCGAGCGTGTTCGAGCAGACTTGGTATCAATGCCCCCTGCCGATCGACGCGCACGAGCTGCGCGAGCGCTGGCAAAAATTGCGGGCATTGCGTTCCGACGTACAGAAGCGGCTCGAGGAGCTGCGCGTTGCAGGCCGGATCGGCTCTTCGCTCGCCGGTGAAGTCGAACTGCGCGCGACGGGCGAAACGGCGAGCTTTCTGCGCTCGTTCGACGACGACCTGCGCTTCGTCTTCATCACGTCGCAGGCCCGCGTGGCCGACGGCGGTGACGGCAGTGCGACTTCGCTCGACGGCGTGAAGCTCGACGTCGAGCCCAGCACGCATCCCAAGTGCGAGCGCTGCTGGCACTACCGCGCCGATGTCGGCAGCGACGCGCAGCATCCCGAGTTGTGCGGCCGTTGCGTGGCGAACCTCTACGGCGCCGGGGAGCCGCGCGCCCATGCTTAAGTGGCTCGTGCTGAGCCTTATCGTGATCGTCGCGGATCAGGCGACGAAATATGCCGTGCTGCAGCACTTCGCGGTGAACGAGGGTCTCGCCTTGACGCCGTTCTTCAACCTCGTGCTCGTATACAACCGTGGCGCCGCGTTCAGCCTGCTCGCCACTGCGCCGGGCTGGCAGCGGGAGCTCTTCGTCGGCATCGCACTGCTCGCCTCGGCATGGGTGATTTATCTGCTGCGCAGGCATTCGGGGCAAGTGCTGTTTTCGGTCGCGCTCGCGCTGATACTGGGCGGCGCGCTGGGCAACGTCATCGACCGGCTGCTCTATGGCGCAGTGGTCGACTTTCTCGATTTCCACGCGTATGGCTATCACTGGCCGGCCTTCAACGTTGCCGACTCGGCGATCACCTGCGGCGCCGTGCTGCTCGTGTGGGACAGTCTGCGACCCCGCAAGCCGGCCGCCGAAGCCTTGCGTTAGCCGTATAATCGCCCCATGAAAGTTCTGCTCGCCAACCCACGCGGTTTCTGTGCCGGCGTCGACCGCGCCATCGAGATCGTCGAGCGTGCCCTGCAACTTCACGGGGCGCCCATATACGTGCGCCATGAAGTCGTGCACAACAAGTTCGTCGTCTCGGATTTGCGCGCCAAAGGCGCGGTTTTCGTGGAAGAGCTGGACGACGTGCCGGCGGGTGCGACGGTGGTCTTCAGCGCGCACGGCGTATCGCAGGCGGTCAAGCGGGAAGCCGACGCTCGGGGGCTGCGCGTGTTCGACGCGACGTGTCCGCTCGTGACCAAGGTGCACGTCGAGGTCGCGAAGATGCGCGATCAGCAGCGGGAAATCGTGATGATAGGTCACGCCGGGCATCCCGAGGTCGAAGGCACCATGGGCCAGAGCCGCGGCGGCATGTATCTCGTCGAGCGCCCGGAAGACGTTGCGCGGCTCGAAGTGCAGGACCCGGAGAAGCTCGCATTCGTGACGCAGACGACGCTCTCCGTGGACGATGCGCGCGCCACCATAGAAGCGTTGAGAGAACGCTTTCCCCGGATCTTGGGGCCGAAGAAGAACGACATCTGCTACGCCACGCAAAACCGGCAGGACGCCGTCAAGGCGCTCGCCCGGCAGTGCGACCTCGTGCTCGTCGTCGGCTCGCCCAACAGCTCCAATTCCAACCGCTTGCAGGAAGTGGCGCAGAACGAAGGCGTGCCGGCCTACATGGTCGACAACGCGGATGAGCTCAGGCCCGAGTGGCTGGTCGGCAGGCGGACGGTCGGCGTCACCGCCGGCGCATCGGCGCCCGAGGTGCTGGTGGAGAAAGTGATAGACCGCCTTGCAAGTCTCGGCGCGGACACGGTGGAAGAGCTGCGGGGCATCACCGAGAACACGGTATTTCCTTTGCCGAAGGCGCTCGCCGTTCCGGCCGCGGGACGCGAGTAGAAGGTTCGCCGCGCGCCACGCCCGCCGGTCATCCCGCCCCGGCGTCGAGCTTCACCTCGATCATCAGCTGGCTTTTCACCGGCTGCCCGTTTTTCAATCCGGGCGCATAGCGAGCTTTCGTGAACGCCGCTCGTGCATTGCGCTCGAGCGCCGGCGGCGCGTCGTTCAGCACGACGATGACGTCGTCCACTTGTCCCGCCTCGTCGATGAGCAAGCGCAGAATGAGGTAGCCCTCCGGCGCCGCCTGGCCGGGCTCGTCGAGGTCGATCGCAGTGATCGGTCGCGGACGTCGGTCGAGCTCGGAGGCGGAGTAGTAATAGGGGGCGTTCGGACCGGTGTTCTGCGTATCGGCGAACTGCGGGCGCTCGCTGCTTGTTTGCCCGACTGGAACTGCAGGAATTGCCGATTGCTCTCGGATGCCGTATGCAGCGGAGGGTCCGGTCAGACGGCCTTGCAGCGGATGAGCCCCGGCCGTCGGTCCGGTTGCGCGTCCCTGGCTTACCGCCGGGGACAGATGAAGCAGAAGAACGAGGACGACTGCGTGAACGGAAGCCGAGAGCAGGAAGGCGACCGCCGTCCGCCTCTGTATGCCGGCAATGCCGCCTCTTCCGTCCATCGCTTTGTCGCCCGGCTGACGCTCTGCGCGGGCCTACTGCATGAGCTCGCGCCAGCTTATCCGCCTGCCCTGCGGAGCGCCTATCGCTATGGGCACCTCATTGGTGAGCTGCTTCGAATCCGAGGTGGTCGCTTCCGACACCACCCGGCCGTCGGGCAGGCGCACGACGTTGATGCCGACCACCAGCGAGTTGGACAGGTACTGCCCCATGTTCGCCGCTCCGGCCACTTTGCTGCCGGTGCCGGCATCGATGAAGTTGAACCAGCTGTATCCGCCGATGTTGCATGCCGAGTTGGTCGGCACGTTGGTGGCCACGGCGAGCGTGCCCAGAACGAGCTGCATGTCGATGTTCGCCCGTTCGCCCAAGTCCGGCAGGTCGACGAACCAGCCGTTGGTCGACGAGCAGTTGCTCGTGCACGAGATGGATCTCACGTTGCCGCTTTGCACGATCGTCTGCGTCTTGAGCGACGCGCGCAGGTCCGCTATCGGCGTCGAAGACAACGAGTCCTTGATCCCGTAGATGGTCTGCACCTGCGTGTTCGACACATCGGTGGTGCCGAGGTAACGGCCGGTGGCGACATAAACCATCGGGTCCGGGGGGCTGCCCACTTCGCCGAGCTGCGGCCGGGTCGTGATCGGCTGCCTGTTTCCGCCCGCGTCTTTCGCGACCGCCAGCAGCGTCGCGGTCTGCGCGGCATTCACCTCGAAGCGCCAGATGTTGCCCGCGAGGTCCACGCTATAGACGCGCTGCGTCGTGTTGTCCGTGAGCGTGTCGGTCACGAAGTTGCTGATCCTGCCGAGGCCACTGGGATTCGTCGCGTCGCCGTATCCCGTGCTGATCTTGTAGATGATCTCGCCGGTGATGGCGTTCAGCACGTAGAGATAACCCTCGCCGTCGCCGGTGATGGAAGGGCTGTTGACGTTGTTGTATCCCGAAGTCACGAACACCACCCAGCGCCCGTCGGCAAGCTTGCTCACGACGGGATTGCCGTAGCTGTAGCCGACATGACAGTCGGATGCCGTCGCAGTGGGGTAGCACGTGCTGCCGTGCTTGAATTCCCAGAGGCCTTTCGGGTTCGAGGGATCGGTGATGTCGAGCGCGTAGTATCCCTTGCCGCCATGGTTGAGGCCGCCGACCAGTATCGTCTTCCATGCACCGCTGCCCGGGTCGTACACGTCTGCCGCGGTAGGCGTGCCGTCGACGTAGAAATGGTGCAGATTGGCGTAGTTCGTGTCCGCCAGTCGGTAGAGATCGGGAAGCACCGCCGAGGGTATGAACGACCAGCGCTCCTCTCCGCCCAGGGCATCGCTCGAGCTGCTGCCCGCATAGAAGGCGTGCAGCATGCCATCGTTCGCCCCGACGTACACCATCGCGGTGCGGGTGGCGTTGCTCGTCTTGAACGCGTCGTAACCGGAGTCCGTGTAATTGGCGAACGGGGCCTTCACGAACACGGGCTGCGCATTCACGATGTCGCCCAGCACGTGATCCCGTGTCCGGTACAGCGCGTTCAAGTCGTTGCGGATGAAGTTTTCCTTCCCGCGCTGGCCGCGAACATAATTGACGAGCGCCGACCCGGTCGCCGCGGCGCGTTGATCGACCGTGCCGCTCGTGCCGTCCGTCATCGTCGGGTACTGGCTCAGGAGCGCGAGCTGCGCGGAGCCGAAGTACGCCTGTTCCGCGCTGTTGAGCCCGGTCGCCGCAGTTCCCGTCGGATTGCCGGACGAGTCGCAGGCGGACGTGTTCCAGCTGAAGTCGGTGAGATTGTTCGTGGCGCCGCTCCGGAACAGCTTGATGGTGCGACTGTCGCATGCGCTGTTCGTCTTGCTGTCGAGCTTCGACTGCGCGGACCAGATGGGCGTCGTGTTGATAAACCCGGTGGTGAGGTCGATCTCCCTCGCCTGCAGCTCGCCGGTCCATGCAACGGTCGTGTAACTTGCGGTGTAGGCGAAGTTGTCGCCCGCCACCGGCTCCAGATTCGACGTGGCTGCCGCCGCGGCCGAAGCCACGCGCGCATTCACGCCGGCGAGGGCGGCGCCCAGGCTCGTCACCACGGTGTCCGGATCCGATGCGCTGAAGAACTGGCCGCGGCCGTTCACTGCGGCATGCCACAGGTCGTCGAGCGCGGTGGGAGCATCCGCGCTGGGCACGGGCCAGTTCTTGACGCCCGTGCGGATGTCGGCGAAGTCGCCGGCCGTCGCGGTCTTGTAATCGGGTCTGTAGTTGAGGGTGCCGGCGAGGCCGAGGCCCATCGTGAACGTCGTCATGTGCTGGTGCGGCGCGGTATCGTCCTCCGCGCCGGTTCCGGTCGAGGGCACGTTGTTCGTGGTCCCGACGTCTATGCCGAGCGAGCCGAGCGAGCCGTTCGCGCGCAAGTCCGTGATGTAGTAGTACTGGGCGACGTCGGCGAGGGAGTTGCTGCTACCGCCGGAGGTGGTGGACGCGGTCGTCGTGGTGGTCTGCGGGTTCGGGTCCTGAAGCGGACGCCAGTTGCTCGTGCAGTTCTGCACCGTGTCCTGTGACGAGCTCGTGGTAGTCGATGTCTGTCCGCCGGAGGTAACCGTTCTTACAGTGGTATCGGTATTGAGGACGATCTTTCGTCTGCCCCTGCTGCAATCCGAGTAGAACTCGGTTGCGACGGTCGTCGTCGTGGTCGTTGCCGCAGTGGAACCGTCGAACATGGGGCGCGCGGAGTAGCCGCCGAGAGTGCCGTCCTGATTGCCTATGGACGACGATCCGTCCAGCTTTACGCCGGCGCCGCTGTTCCAGTAGCCGTCGGTCGTGAGCAGCGTGAAGTTCTGCTGGCAGGAGTACTGCATCGGGTCGCCCGTCATGCCGTTGTTGATGCCGTCCTGCAGCCCCGCATAGTGGCGGCCGGCGCGCGAGAGCGCCTGCCGCAGCGGCGTGCTGCCGTTCGTGCTTTGACTGTAGAGCTTGGTGTACCAGGACTCCTTCTGCGTGACGTCGAAGTCGGCGATGGGCAGATACTTGGTGCTGGTGACCGGGTTGTTCGGATTGATCGTGATGAAGCCCACGCGGTAGCCGGACGACAGGCCGACGAAAGCGCGTCCGGTCGCGGCTTTCATCATCATCAGCCGTGTGCGGTAATAGGTGTACCAGTTCGCGAAGTTCGTGCGCTCGTCCGTTCCGCCGGGACCGGACGTGGACGTGACCCGCACCTTCGTGAAGTCGGTGGAGCTATGCGGGTAAGCGCTGCTCGAAGACTGCTTGCACTGGCTGATGGTGGGCGTTCCAGAGCCGGTATACGTGTAGTAGTACGCAGGCTGAGCGGTATCGGTTCCGTTACCGGAACTCGTCGTGCTGGTGTAGGCCTGGAACGCGCTGATCAAGTCCACGGTCCCCGAGCTCGAGCTGTAGCCGTCGTTCTTCGCCGCGTCAAAGCTCGACGCGGGGAAGTCGGTGCCGTCGGCATTCTTCGGCGGCACATAGGAGACGCTCGGATTGTAGTAGATGTAGTTGCACAAGGGATTCTTGAAGCCGACGTAGTTCACCCAGTTGTCGCGGTCGTCCGGCATGAAGCCCCACGCCATGCTTCCCGAGTCGTCGAGGACGAACAGCAGATTGGGCTTCACCGCGGAGCTCGATGAACTTGCGAGCGGGATGTCGGCGAGGTCCGTGAGCGCCGCCATCGAATAGGACGACGAAGTGGCCAGCATCGAAACCACTATGCCGTATATCAGGCCTTTTCTGAGCGCTCTGCCGAACGTTGTGCGAGGAGTTCTGTTTACCATGTTGTTCTCCGAATGCTCGGGTGCTGGGACGCCTGGTTGGTGTTAGTACATGACCGACTGCACGTAGCTCACGGTGTTGCGCGGCCCTTTGACGCGAACCGTTATGCGGTAGTAGGGCTGCAGCGTGCCTCTGAGCGGGGCGCTGCCGTAAGAGGCGGCCGCCTTGGAGCCGGTCGCTCCGCTCGACGTGAGCGAGACGCATTGCTGTCCGGGCGCGTTCGGGGACTCGTCCGAGTTTTTGCAAAGCCGGTGCACGACGTACCAGATTTCGTTCTGCGCGGAATCGAAGCCCACATGGAACGCCTGGCTTCCCCAGGCGAAGGTGGCGGGATCGAAAGTGGTCTGCCAGTTCGCTATATAACGTCCCGGCTGGTCGACGCGCAGCGTGTCGGCATTCTGGGCCGTCAGCCAGGCGCGGCCTGCTTCGATGCCTGCGTCGCCGGCGCTCGTTGCACCTCGCTGGAATGCAAGATTGCCGGCGACGAGTATTCCCGTCCCGACAGACCGTGACAACGCGATGCCGGCGAGCGTCATGGCGACCAGCACCACCAGTGCGATGAACAGCACGACGCCGCGCTGCGACTGTCTGCCGCCCGACATTCCGCGATTCATTCCTCGTATGCTCATGGCGCGGTTCCCCACAGCATGTTGCGCAAGGGAATGACCGTCTCATAGACGCGGTAACGATAGTTGCGCCAGTTGTTGTCGCTCGCCGGATTCGTATCCGGCGTGCCATCCACGTTGCTCATGACGAACGAGCCTCCTGCCCACGCCGGGGCTGCGGTGGTCACTTGCGCCCTTTCGTACTGCCCGCTGCGCAGCAGCAGTGCCACACGGACAGCGCGCACCTTGGACCAGTTGACGGGATTCGTCGTCGTCCACTCACTGCTGGATATCTTGTTATCGCCATTGGCATCGATTCCGTAGTCGGCCTGCAAATCGATCGCGCCATCCGAGATTTCCAGCCAGTCGTTTGAGCCGTCTCCGTTCGCATCGGAATACATCAGATCGTTGGTGACGGTGAGCGTCTTATGATTGCGCAATACCCAGATGTTGCGTCGCGGCCCGTTTCCCAGGTTGTAGTAAAAGCCCGAGATATACCCCGGCACGCCGCTTCCCGGGTTGTATCGGGACAGGGTGGAAGATCCGGCGAGGTTCGTGTAAGAGCCCGCGGCATGATCGACGGTGACGCCGTCGGCGTTCGTATTGCCCGTGATCTCGATCAATGCGCAGGACGTCGAGTTCGCGATGACGAGAAGATCGCCTATCTGCACGCCGCTGCGGCTTTCGGTGCGCTTGCTGGTGTTGGTGGACGAGGAGAACGTCTGGGATGCGACGAACAGCGGCGAGTTGCCCCACAACGTCGTTATCGTGTCGGGCGCTCCGCTGACGCCTTGCGTGATCTGCACGGGTGCCAGCGTGAAATCGAACGATCCGCCCGGGCGGCCGGCGTCGTACGCGTTCACGGTACAGCCGATGTATGCCGACGTGCTGAAACCGTAACCTGAGAGGCGGATGTCGCGTTCTATCGTTTGCAGCGCTACCGCGCCCGTGATTTGCGCATCGGTACCGCTCGCCGTGGAGCGCTTGCGCTCCTCCGCAGTGGCGAGCATCTGGAAGATCACGATGATGCCTATCATCCCGATCAGCACGCCGACCAGGATTTCGACCAGGCTGAAGCCCCGCTCCCGGATGCCGCCTTTTTCGCTGATGAGCTTCATGAGATGCTCGCGGTGATGACGTGTTTTCGCGGCTGCGCGTCGTTGGGCGCCTGCCAGCAGACGGTTACGGTCACGAGGTTGTTGGCCGCCGTGTCGACGAGCACCTGCTGCATCGAGACGGTGGCCCCGGGCAGTCGGGTGGCTGTAGTGGATGTTACGGCGGTGACCCAGTCCGACAGGACCGCATTGCCGGCAGTGACGGCGCCGCCGCTATAGCTGCAGTTGGTCCCGCTCACGTTGTACTGAAATACATTGAGGGACGCTTGCAGCGCCGCGG
>Ga0255338_1002978_pt1 | contig 22052 bp, 28 predicted proteins | sample MeOH1_35cm_T4_19_FD_203715 | JGI IMG/M metagenome (GOLD analysis project Ga0255338, IMG submission 203715) | Sandy soil microbial communities from University of British Columbia, Vancouver, Canada - MeOH1_35cm_T4_195 | ecosystem: Engineered > Artificial ecosystem > Sand microcosm > Unclassified ...
AAGCCGATCTCGGTGAGCGTGTCGGCAACCAGCGCGCTGATGAGAACCTCGTCCTCAACCAGCAGAACCGAAACTGGATGGCCCCCTTGTCCCATGGCATCCTCGCCGCCTTCAGGTGACATTCGGCGGGAGAACGCGGGACCGAGCGAAAGAAGCTCAAGCTTTCGGCAATTTGCTGCCATTATGATGAGTAAAAGGTTAAGTCGTCGGGACCGCTGCTTGCAGCCGCCTCCGGCGCCCTTAGAATCGCCTTGCCATGGCCAGCCGCGAGAACGCCTTCGTCGAAATCACGCCGGAAGTCCTGCTGAAGGCCTATGCCTGCGGCATCTTCCCCATGGCCGAGAGCGCTGAGGACCCGGCGCTCTACTGGATCGAGCCGGACATGCGCGGCATCCTGCCGCTCGACGGTTTCCACGTCGCGAGTAGGCTTGCCCGCACCGTCCGCACCACGCCCTACACTGTCTGGGTCGATCGCGACTTCGACGGCGTGATCGAAGGCTGCGCCGCGCCGAAGCCCGACCGCGGCAAGACCTGGATCAACGCCCGCATCCGCCGCATCTATCGTGCGCTGTTCGAGGCCGGCGATTGCCACACCGTCGAGGTCTATGACGGCGACGTGCTGGTCGGCGGGCTCTACGGCGTGTCGCTCGGCCGCGCCTTCTTCGGCGAGAGCATGTTTCACCGCGCGCGCGACGCCTCCAAGATCGCGCTGGTGCATCTTGTGGCGCGGCTCAAGGCGGGCGGTTATCGCCTGCTCGACACGCAGTTTGTCACCGAGCACCTGAAGACCTTCGGCGCGGTCGAGGTGCCCAAGCGCCGCTATCACCGCATGCTGGAAGAGGCCCTCGTCGGCAACGCCAACTTCGCCACGCTGCCGGTCGACCGGCCGATCGCGGGCGCGGAGGCGCTGGCGATCATTCGCGGCGAATAACTACCGCAACGCCGGCATGAAGCCCGGCTGCTGTTGCTGCGCGCGCGGCGGCTGCTGTGGCGCCGGTTGCGGCGCGCGTTGCGTGGGCTGCGTGGCGCGGCGCTGTGGCTGTTGCGTGCGCGCCGGCGGCTTCGGCTCATCGGGCGCGGCTTCCGCCACCGCCGGTGGCTGCGCGCCTTTGCAGTCGGTGAGCCACACGTCGTAAATCGGATGCTCCACCGCGTGCAGACCCGGGCTCGCCGCGAACATCCAGCCTGAGAAGATGCGCTTGATCTCGCCTTGCAGCGTGACCTCGTCGACCTCGATGAAAGCGTCGGTGTTCGGCGTCTCGGTCGGGGGGCGCGAATAGCACACGCGCGGCGTCACCTGCAGCGCGCCGAACTGCACCGTCTCGTTGATCGCGACGTCGAACGAGATGATGCGCCCGGTGATCTTGTCGAGGCCGGAGAACACCGCCGTCGGGTTGGCGATGCGCTGCGGCGGCGGCGCGACGACGACTTCGTCGCCGGGCCGCGGCGCGGCATCGGAAGGCTGGCCCTGCCCCGGCGCAACGTTCGCCTGTCCCGGCTGTTGTGGTTGTTCGCCCGGCTGGCCCTGCGGCTTCACCGGCGCCGGCAGCGGCGCCATGGTCGCCCCCGGCGGCGGCGCCAAATCCTGCGACTGGATCGTACCGCCACCCGGGCGACTCGACGGCGGCAGTGCCATCGGCGCGGGCAAAGGCTGCGCCGGCGGCTGATCTGAGCGCGCGGCGGCGGGCGCGCGCGGCGGCTGGTTGGAATAATACGGTGCCTGCTGTCGCGGCGCCGGCGGCTCTTCGCGATAGATCGGCGGCATCTGCCGCTCATCCACCGGTGGCGCGCTCGGCACATTGGCTGGCGGACGCGGCGGCGGATCGGAAAAGATCGAGCCGAACTGCGCCGACACCGGTGTCGCGGCGGCGAGCGTGGCGATCGCGAAAATGCAGACTGAGAGCCTGGGTCGCGCCATAGAACCTAGATCTAACCGGGATCGTCCCCTCAGGGACGGCGCATCGAGTCTGCCGCCCTTTAAAACAGCGCCCGGTTAACACGGGGAATGCGGCGGCGGAAGGGCGGTACCGCGGCCCGCCATCCGGGCCGGGCAAAACGTCGCCTTGTCCGCCCCCGCCGGAACCTGCATCTTCCCGGGCAAACAAATAACGACGTTTAGGGGGAGACACTCAATGAAACGGCACCTTGGATTCTGTTTGCTGCTTGCCGGCGTTCTGGCGGCAGCCCTCACGCCGGCGCGCGCGCAGACCTATCCGGACCGGCCCATCACCATCGTCGTCCCGCTTGCTGCCGGCACCGGCATGGACGCGCTGGTCCGTCTCTATGCCGACAAGCTGCAGGCTGCGCTGGGCAAGCCGGTCGTGGTCGAGAACAAGCCCGGCGCCGCCTTGATGCTCGCCGCCGCCGCTGTCGCAACCGCGCCGGCCGACGGCTACACGCTGCTGGTCTCGACCTCGTCGGCGATGGCGATCAATCCGGTGCTCTACAAGAAGATCAACTACAAGCTCACCGACTTCGTGCCGGTATCGTTCTATGTGAAGTCGCCCTTCATCCTGGTGGTCAATCCGGACCTGCCGGCTAAGACCGTGCCGGAGCTGATCGATCTCGCCAAGAAAAGCGAGAAGCCGCTGAGCTATTCCTCGCCCGGCGCCGGCGTCGCACAGCACCTGTCGATGGAGTACATGAAGCAGCGCTTCGGCATCAATTTCACGCACGTGCCTTATCGGTCGACGCCGCAGTCAGTCGCCGACATCGTCGCCAACCACGTGCAGCTTGGCTTTGCCGAAGCGGGCGCCACGCTGCCGCTGATCCGCGACGGCAAATTGCGCGCGCTCGCGGTGTCGTCATCAACACCGATTCCGACGCTGCCGGACGTGCCGCCCTTCGCCAAGGCCGCCAATGCGCCAGACTTCGAAGCGGTATCGTGGCACATGCTGTTTGCACCGGCGGCAACGCCGAAGCCGATCCTCGACAAGCTGAATGCCGCCATGAGCAAGATCATGAGCGATCCGGAGATGAAGCAGAAGGCAACGACGATCGGCCTGTTGCCGATCGATCCGCCCTCGATCGCCGACACCGAGAAGTATCTGACGAGCGAGCGCGAAAAATGGGGCTCGCTGGTGAAGAAGCTCGGGCTCGAGGGGTCGCAGTAAGAAGAGCTGAGCGTCTCCACAAACTCCGCTCATTCCCGCGCAAGCGGGAATCCAGCGCTGGGTCCCCGCTTGCGCGGGGACGAGCGGACTTTGGCTCAGTCGGAAACCGAAGCCCCTACCCTTCCGGGCTCCAGGCCTTGTAGTCGCCGGTCGCCTTCGGGCGACGGCCCTGCGCCAGCGTCGAACCCGGTGGGCGATAGGCGCCCGGCGTACCGGTCATGTTCGGGCGGTGCGGCTTCTGCCAGGGGCGCGGCTTATAGTTCTCTTCCGTCGGCGGCACGTCGACGGTGTGGTGCAGCCAGCCGTGCCAGGACGGCGGCACGGTCGAGGCCTCGGCATAGCCGTTGTAGATCACCCAGCGGCGCTCGAAGAGCAGCGTCGGATCGATCTTGCCGCCTTTGGTGCGGTAATAGCGATTGCCGAACTCGTCCTCGCCGACCTTCTCGCCGTACATCCAGGTCCAGAACTGGGTGCCGAAGGTCTCTGAGTTCCACCAGGTGAACAGTTTCAGAAGGAAACTTTTCATCGCCGCCGCGCAATTAAACCGCCAATGGGATGGCTGGCGTTCTGCCACCTCACCGCCCCCATGTCCAGTTTGCGGTCTTCGCATGCGCCGGACTCAATCGACCGACACACGTTTCCCCACGCAATTTTGGCAATCGCGCCACGCCTTTGGAGAAGCACGCGAATGAAGTCGCTGTTTCCGCCGTCGCCTCCGCAATCTTCCTGAGTTGCGCTTGCCTAGTTTGTGTGGCTATTGTGCTCAGGATTTTGGCAAGGCGCCTATAGTGACGCCAGCCGCCCAAGGATGACAGTGCCGGTAAAGGCGGGCCCCTCGTGGGTCCGCCTTTTTCCATTTGAGGGCTCAAAAAGCGCCTTGGCTGGCCCTCCGTCCAAAAAGGCCGGATTCACAGGGGTGTGGAGCGCCCTCCCGTTCAAGCAGTCTGCGCCTGGGATGGCTAAGAGACTGAAACACCTTCGAGAATCAGCGACTCCGGAGCCGGCTTTGCCGGCTTTATCCCACGCTTATCCCCGCCCGACAGGCTCGCAAATCTTTGCTGTGGGGAACGCGCAAGGCCCAATTTCCGGTCGTTTTTCCGTCATCCAGGGAGGCATAAAAGCCTCCCCTCTGCGCCCGCTAAAAAGGCTTTTCCGAGCCCTCTGGCGGCTCGATACTCAGCCCGTTCACGCCGCGTCTTGTCCCCGCTTTTCATCGAACAGACACAAGATTTAGTGTTTGATTCAGATTTGATGACTATCTCTTGTTGACGGGTGCGGCGAGTCCACTTAGCTTTCGGTTGTCCGGTGCGGGTGAGTTTTAAGTTCCCTCCGGAACCTCACAATGGCTCAGAGAAGCGCTCACCCACGCCGGAAATGGCGTTTTGGGGCCGGGCCCGTCTGTGCCCGGGCGAGGCCGGAACGGGGCGGCAAAAGCCCCGGCCGGGCGTTGAAGGGTAAGCGTCGAGCGAGAGTTTGAGCAGTCGGAAGGCGGACCGGGACAGGGACGCCGGGATATAATCGGGCGGCACGCCAACCGCCTGGCCAATTGAAGGGGCTAGAGACAATGCGGATCGAACGGCGCTACACCAAAGACGCGAAGGCTGCCTACGCAGGCCTCGAATTCCGGCTGACCACGAGCGAGATCAAGAATCCCGACGGCTCCGTGGTGTTCAAGCTCGACAATGTCGAGGTGCCGGAATTCTGGTCGCAGGTCGCCTCCGACGTCTTGGCGCAAAAGTATTTCCGCAAGGCCGGGGTGCCTGCGCGCCTGAAGAAGGTCGAAGAGAACTCGGTCCCCTCCTTCCTGTGGCGCTCGGTTGCCGACACGGAAGCGCTCGAGGCGCTGCCGGAGAAGGAACGCTATGTCGGTGAGCACTCCTCGAAGCAGGTGTTCGACCGTCTCGCCGGCACCTGGACCTATTGGGGCTGGAAGGGCGGCTACTTCGACACAGAGGAAGACGCACAGGCCTTCTTCGACGAACTGCGTTACATGCTGGCGACGCAGATGTGCGCGCCGAACTCGCCGCAGTGGTTCAACACCGGCCTGCATTGGGCCTACGGCATCGACGGTCCGAGCCAGGGCCACTATTACGTCGACTTCCAGACCGGCAAGCTGACCCGCTCGAAGTCGTCCTACGAGCATCCGCAGCCGCACGCCTGCTTCATCCAGTCCATCAATGACGACCTCGTCAACGAGGGCGGCATCATGGACCTGTGGGTGCGCGAGGCGCGCCTGTTCAAATACGGCTCCGGCACCGGCACCAACTTCTCGAATCTCCGCGGCGAAGGCGAGCGTCTCTCCGGCGGCGGCAAGTCGTCGGGCCTGATGTCGTTCCTGAAGATCGGCGACCGCGCCGCGGGCGCCATCAAGTCGGGCGGCACGACGCGCCGTGCGGCGAAGATGGTGATCGTCGACGTCGATCACCCCGACATCGAGAAGTACATCGACTGGAAAGTCTTGGAAGAGCAGAAGGTGGCCGCGCTCGTCACCGGCTCGAAGATCAACCAGAAGCACCTGAAAGCCGTGCTCAAGGCCTGCGTCAACTGCCAGGGCTCGGGCGACGACTGCTTCTCGCCGGAGAAGAACCCCGCGCTCAAGCGCGAGATCAAGCTCGCGCGCAAGGCGCACGTGCCGGACAACTTCATCAAGCGCGTGATCCAGTTTGCCAAGCAGGGCTACAAGGACATCGACTTCCCGACCTACGACACCGACTGGGATTCGGATGCCTATCTGACCGTCTCCGGCCAGAACTCGAACAACTCGGTGCGCGTCACCGACCAGTTCCTCAAGGCCGTCGAAGCCGACGGCAAGTGGGACCTGACCTTCCGCAAGAACCACAAGGTGGCGCAGACCGTCGACGCGCGTGAGCTGTGGGAGAAGATCGGCTACGCCGCCTGGGCCTGCGCCGATCCGGGCCTGCAGTACCACACGACCGTCAACGACTGGCACACCTGCCCGGCCTCCGGCGAAATCCGCGCGTCGAACCCGTGCTCGGAATACATGTTCCTGGACGACACGGCGTGCAATCTCGCCTCGCTGAACCTGTTGACGTTCCGCGACGTCAAGACCGGCCAATTCGACGTCGAGGGCTACGAGCACGCCGTGCGGCTGTGGACCGTCGTGTTGGAAATCTCGGTGCTGATGGCGCAGTTCCCGTCCAAGGAAATCGCCCAGCTCTCCTATGAATTCCGCACGCTGGGCTTGGGCTACGCCAACATCGGCGGCCTGTTGATGACCTCCGGCATCCCCTACGACTCCGATGCCGGCCGCGCGCTCTGCGGCGCGCTCACCGCCATCATGACCGGCATCTCTTATGCCACCTCGGCCGAGATGGCCGAGAAGCTCGGGGCCTTCCCCGGCTACAAGAAGAACCGCGAGCACATGCTGCGCGTGATGCGCAACCATCGCCGCGCCGCTTACGGCGAACGCCAGGGCTACGAGAAGGTGTCGCAGCCGCCGGTGCCGCTCGACCATGCCTCCTGTCCGGATCAGGCCATCGTCGCGCACGCCAAGTCCGCCTGGGACAAAGCGCTGGCGCTGGGCGAGAAGCACGGCTACCGCAACGCGCAGGCTAGCGTGATCGCGCCAACCGGCACGATCGGCCTCGTCATGGACTGCGACACCACCGGCATCGAGCCCGACTTCGCGCTGGTGAAGTTCAAGAAGCTCGCCGGCGGCGGCTACTTCAAGATCATCAACCGCGCCGTCCCTGAAGCCCTGCGCACGCTCGGCTACTCGGAAGCGCAGATCGCCGAGATCGAGGCTTACGCCGTCGGCCACGGCAACCTGGCGCAGGCCCCGGCCATCAACCACACCACGTTGAAGGCCAAGGGCTTCACCGACGAAGCGATCGCCAAGGTCGAGAAGGCCTTGCCGACCGCCTTCGACATCAAATTCGTCTTCAACAAGTGGACGCTCGGCGAAGACTTCTGCCGCGACACCCTCGGCATCGCCGCCGAGGACATGGCCTCGCCCACGTTCGACCTGCTCTCAGCGATCGGCTTTTCCAAGCGCGAGATCGAGGCCGCCAACATCCACGTCTGCGGCGCCATGACCGTCGAAGGCGCGCCGCACCTGAAGGCCGAGCACTATCCGGTGTTCGACTGCGCCAATCCGTGCGGCCGCACGGGCAAACGCTATCTCTCGGTCGAGAGCCACATCCGCATGATGGCGGCGGCGCAGCCGTTCATCTCCGGCGCCATCTCCAAGACCATCAACATGCCGAACGACGCCACGGTGGAGGATTGCAAATCCGCTTACCTCCTCTCGTGGAAGCTGGCGCTGAAGGCCAACGCGCTCTACCGCGACGGCTCGAAGCTGTCGCAGCCCTTGAATTCGCAGCTCATCGCGGATGAAGAGGACGACGACGAGATCGAGGCCTTCCTCGAGCGTCCGGCCGCGGCGCGCGCCGCGGGGCTCGCCGAAAAGGTGGTCGAGAAGCTGGTCGAGCGCGTGGTCGTCATGCGCGACCGCGAGCGCATGCCCGACCGCCGCAAGGGCTACACCCAGAAGGCGGTGGTCGGCGGCCACAAGGTCTATCTCCGCACCGGCGAATACGACGACGGCCGCCTGGGCGAGATCTTCATCGACATGCACAAGGAGGGCGCGGCGCTGCGCTCGATCATCAACAACTTCGCGATCGCGGTGTCGCTCGGCCTGCAATACGGCGTGCCGCTCGAGGAGTATGTCGACGCCTTCACCTTCACCCGCTTCGAGCCGCAGGGCCCGGTGCAGGGCAACGACTCGATCAAGTACGCGACCTCGATCCTCGACTACGTGTTCCGCGAGCTCGCGGTCTCCTATCTCGAACGCTTCGACCTCGCGCATGTCGATCCGAGCGAGTCGAGCTTCGATGCGCTCGGCAAGGGCGAGTCGGAAGGCAAGCCCGCGCCCGCGACCAACTACGTGTCGAAGGGCCTGACGCGCTCGCGCACCGACCGCCTGCAGGTGGTGCGTGGCGCAACGGCGACGCCCGCGACCGATGCCGCCCGCGTCGCCGTGGTCACGGCGCTGCACGCCTCCGGCGCCACCGCGCTGAAGGCCGAGCCCGAGGCCAAGCTGTCGCCGGCCGAGAAGCTGGAGCTGCGCGTCGAGGACGTCGCCGAGCTCAACATCGCCGACGCCAAGCTGCACGCAAAAGCGGCGGCAACCGAGAAGCGCGCCGAAGCGCGCGCCAAAGGCTACGAAGGCGAAGCCTGCGGCGAATGCGGCAACTTCACGCTGGTGCGCAACGGCACCTGCATGAAGTGCGACACCTGCGGCTCGACGACCGGCTGCTCATAAGGCGCCGGCGCGCAGCGAACGTCATGGCCGGGCTTTTCCCGGCCATCAGCGACCAAGAGGCGGCTGGCACCCGGTGCGGGTGGCGGCCGCCTGAGAGCGTTCACAAGGGAGCAGACACATGGCGAAGCGCACGACCCATCGGAGCACCAAGGGCACCAAGCTTTACGCGGTTCGCGACAAGGCCGGAAAGTTCAAAGACATCCAGACTTACAAACGCGCGCATAGCCAGGACATCAAGCGCAAAGCGAAGGACGAGAAGTAAGCGGCCCACGAGACCCGGGCGAACGGTAAGACATCGCGGCGGTTGCCCGCGCACGCATAGGAGCGCACTCTGTCGAAATCGCCGAAGCAAACAACGGAACAGGCGGAAGCCCGTTTCAAGCGCAAGGACCAGCAGGCGCGCGACGCGACCTCGGCCATGGCCGAATACGAAGCCGGCCAGGCCGCCACGCGCAAGAAGACCGAGCGGCTGAAGGCACTGCGCCTCGCCAAGGAAGCCGAGGACGCGAAGGCGGCGGCGGAAGCGCCGGTGGTGACGCCGGTGAAGAAGGGCGCGAAGAAGAAAAAGGATTAGGTGCTGCGGGCGTACCGGTCGACGACCAGCTGCTCGTAAGAGCAGCCGGAAACTGGCCTCTTCAATTTCGACGCTACAGAAGCTCAGAAACTAAACGGGGGATCACAGGCTCAGAAGCAGGAGATCTATTGTGTCTATTGATAGGCGCGTACCTGGACGTTCTGATGAAGAAGTTCGCAGGATTGCTGAGCGGACGAAGGTCAATTACGGCGTCTCACGACGCCGACCAGTCAATATTTTGCGATATCTCGAATCCGGATCGGTCCCTACCGTATACGGCCCCAGAGATCTCATATTCGTAGTTGTTGACGACCACGAACTGGTCGATGCCGACGCGAAAACTGAGTTCGCGAAAGGCACTGTAACGATCACTTGCAGGCGGAGCATTCGTGATCGCGCGGCAATGGGTGTCGGTCGGGACCGAATGACATTGGCGCACGAGCTTGGCCACGCGGTTCTACATCACGGTGCGCCTATGTTCCGGCTCGCCGGTGCAACAGGCTCGACTAGTCTTGCACAAGAGGCCGCGTACACCTCGGCTGAACACCAAGCCAAAGTTTTCGCCGCCGCTTTTCTAATTCACGACGAAGATGCTGCCGAGATGGGTAGCGCGGAAGAAATTTCCGTCGAGTTCGGCGTCAGCAGTCAAGCAGCCGAGATTTGCTTCGAGGGACTCCGGAAAAAGGCGGAAAGAGCCCGATCAGCTGAACGCGTACGGAAGATGGCCGAGGAGGCAAAGACCGTGCTGCTCGGCAAACGAACGCCTGACGTGGTTATTCCGCAGTCCTCTGTGCCGGCAGTAAGATATCTTCCGGATCCCTGCACAGCTTGTGGAAACGAAACGCTGATTTCGCTCGGACCGACGAAAGTACACTGCGACTCGTGCGGATTTAGCGGTGACCAACTTCAGGACGGTGACAAGCCAAACGAACCGCACCGATAAAGCTCCCAACTGGGCATCAAACGAAGTCCGCAGGACAGATTAGCGCAGCGTAATCTGGTAGCCGCAAGGCGGCCCGGAAGCGCGTCGCTTCATTTAGCCGGCCTACTCACGATAACCGTAGGAGCGGAGTTCGTCATCCCGTAACCCACCAAGCCACTAGATATAGCAAAGCACAGGATAGCGCCTGCAAATGCCCAGTACATTGCGCCATGCCACCAATTGGCTGCATCTTCACATTCGATAGCCGCGACCTCGTCCTTCTCTAATGAGGAATAATACCAAAAGTAATTCCAGTTATCGGCCAACATCATCACGCAAAATAGCATAAGAGCGGAGACCACGACGCCCATCGCATAACCAACTAGCCCGATTGGCACGTAAGTCAGAATTGACGCATCGACTTTTTCCTTTCCCATTAGCGCAATTACGGCGGTGGCAGCACCACCGTTAATTAAAAGGCACGACTGTGCGATTACTTTGCAAACGTCGTAAGCAAATTTCGATGCTTCCGTACTACGGCCGTAGCCAAATTCGTCCGTTGTTTGCGGCTTTGCCCTTCGTTTCTTCGCCACGATACGCCCAATTGTCTTTTGGCTTTCGGAATGAATCAGTGAAGCGTGGCCGCCACCCACGCACTATGCGGCTCTGACGCGTTTCTTACGCCCACTTGCGCGAGCTGCTTTTGAAGGTCCGATAGCTTCATGGACGTTCGTAATCTTATAGAGCGCTGGTTCACCATGTGCTGTGCTCACAACTCCATCGACTACGTACGCCATGAGAAATGGGTTTTGTGGCTTCTCCAAAATTGCAGCTTTTACTTCTTCGCTCATGAAATGCAGCTTAACGGGACGCGACGAGTATTTTTCAATTATGCCCCGATCACCGACACTTGACGCGCGATTGCCACGCATCTGCTCGAGATAGAGCACTTCGCGTTCGAATGAGCCAACTTCCGGCACAACAGGCCCAAGAAACCTGCGGACGTTGTTCTGCAGCGCGTTCGCTCGTTCTGAATCGATATGCAGGTGAAAATGCGCATCGCCTTGAATTGCGATGTTTAATTGCGAGCCGCCATCTTTTGCTACCGGTTCTACAATCTTCGCTACCCGCTCAGCTTCCGATCTTGTCGGAGTCTTTGGATCGTCGCGAGCGATGGTCCGTTGGATCCGGAAGTATTCAATCAGCTCATTCAAATTTGCCACGAAGCCGGCGGTTACATCTAGATGTTCTATGACAAAGGAGGCTTGATCTAAGTAGCCTTTTAAGTCGGCGATCACACTTCCGCCACGCAGTTTCACTAAGTATAGTTTTGCTTTGCCGCCCCCCGCCACCTTGGAGCTAACATAGCTTTCATACTGCTCCCCGAGCGCTCTAAAGCTCTGCGCAATATCGACGAGTTCGATTGGCTTTGAATTCTCAAGCTTTAGCCGAAGCGTGAGTTCCTTTTTACGCGGCATCGTAATCCCCCCGGATTACGGCCAACTATAGAAACACAACCGAAGATAGCAAGCGCAACCCGGAACCCCCGGCATTCGCCGACGCTCCTGCGGGCTACAAATCGTCCCCTACTCCGCCTCGACCGTCTCCTGCTGCCGCAGCCGCTGCAACACCCGCGCCAACCCCAACCCGCGCCACACGCCCTGCGCGATGCCCGCAGGCGTCAGCCGCAACAGGTTCTCGTGGTGCTTCATGCCCTTGCCGCCGCGCACGAGCCCGAGCGGCCTGACCAGGCAGTAGTCGCCGTTCGACATACGCACGAGTTGCGCGTCTTTGAAGTAACCCCTCACGCCCATGCGGACAAAATGCATCGGCAAGTGATTCGGTCAAATCAGTCCGCCGGATGAGGTACTTGAAGGCGCGCGCCTGCCTCAACGCCTTCTTGTCTCACTTCCAACATGAAGCTCCGTTTGGTGCCGCTGGCGTGGGCGTTCGAACGGAGACCTCTTATGCGGCGGATCATGGCCGGCGTTGTCGCCGTGCTCTTGGCGCTGCCGCCTGCGGCCTTTGCCGCCGGCGACACGGCCGCGAGCGTGCGTAAACCTGCGGCGCACGATGCGCGCAAAGCTGCCACGCACAAACGTAAGAAGCACCGCGTCACACGCTACCGGCACGGCTATGGCTTCCTGCCGGGCTATCGCCCGCCCGAGGTGATCGAACGCGAGCGCGAAGAGCGCTACTGGGAAAGCGGCCCGCACTGGTACGGCCCGGCCTGGCCGGGCTTCTATCGCGGGCGCTGGAACGGCGGCGGCTTCGGCCCTTGCTGGACGCAGACGCCGATCGGCCCGATGTGGAATTGCGGCAAATAACACAGTCCCCGAGGCGGATCGGCGCAGCCTCGTCCGCCAACGACAAATGCAGCCCGCGCAACGGCGCGCCCATCATCGGCATGCCGACAATAAGACAGCGCGGGAACTTTTCCCGTGGTCGCGCGTTTCTTTTCCCGGGCATCATTCAAGGGGCACCATGCCGATCTCGCGGAATTTCCTATTCCTCATCGTCGGCGCGTTGATCGTTGCCGTCGGGGCGCTGAGCTGGAAGGTCTATCAGGACAACAAAGAGCCGAAGGGCGTGCAGCTCAACATCGGTCCGGCCGGCATCTCCGTCGAAAAGAAATAGAGGCAGCAACATCAATCCTCGAGCACGGGCGGCGCCAAAGCGGGCGGCGTCCGGCAACCCATGGAGCATCATGAGCAACACGCACACCGCCAGCAATACGCACACCGCCGACGTCGCCAAGGCGAAAGCCGAAGCCACCTTCAAACGCCGGCAAGAACAGGCGCGCGAAGGCGCCATCGCCATGTCGGAATATCTCGCCTCGCAGGAAGCCACGCGCGCCAAGATCGAGCGGCTGAAGGCCTTGCGGCTGGCAAAGGAAGCTGCGGACCAGCACGCGAGCGAGAAGCCGCCGGTCAAGCGCGCGGCCGGCGCCAAGAAGAACTAGCGCCGCCGGGCGCGACCAATCGCGCGCCCACTTCCGCCCCACTCTGCGCTATACTCCCTCCCGACACGGCTGATCGGAACGTTCCTCATGCCTGTCGCTCGCCGCGAAAGGCCGCAAGGCGCGTCCGTCAGCCCGTCGGTTCCCGAGCGGGAGGGACACTCATGCACTTCAAAGCGAAAAACGTCGCGGCGCTGCAAACCCTTCTTGATGGCTGGCCGGACAAGACGCGGGTCGAATGCGATGCGGGTCTTGGCGTGTCGGCCAAGACCGTCGGAGACCTGCGCAAGGTCACGGCGTGGCCGGAGAACCTCGCCGTCACGACGCCGCCGGGCCACCTGCCAGACGACATCATCAAAGTGAGCAAGGCGAGCCACTCCTCGCGCTACGCGCCGAAGCCGTAGAGCGCCTCGCGGGGGTGGGCGAAGGCGCGGCACGCGCCCGCGCCCACCGGCGGCACTCACACGTCACGGGACTCGGCCGCGGGCGTCGCTGCGCTCCGCCCATAAGCGCGCCATCGGGCGCTCCGATCCGCTCATTTGCCTGCATATGATTTTTTTCTTAGAGCACGCTTGCGCTCTCTTTCCTTCTATGCCTAAAATCCTTTACCTTGCTCTTCGAGGGGCGTCTCCGGAGACGGTCCCAGAGGCGGAGCAACGGCAAGGGCTGCGCCGGAGAACAGGCGCAGCTCTTCCGGGCCGGACCCCAAAGTGGGGATCGGCTGGGGCGGCGCCCGCGGGCGGGGCTCGTAACCCCGCGCTCGGGAGGTCCCGGGACCCGACCGGGGGGCACTACGACCCCTCCGCAGGGAGCTCTGCTGGACAGGGGCCGTTTCGGACGTCGGACGGACCAAGGCGCGACAAGGCGATGAGCCGAACTGGCACTGCGGACCGGATGACGAAAGAAGCGGCGGACTGGAAGCGCGGACCCGGGGACGGAAATCGCCGCAGCGGTGCGCCGAGAGGCGACGCGCCTTAGCGCATAAGGCGCGCGCGCCCTGTCCGCTCAACGCCGCAAGGCGAAAGCGGGCAAAAGGCGTGGACTCCGAAGTGGCGCCTCTCGGCGCCCCGCCCCCTCGGCTTTCGTGGGGCGGCCGAAGGTCAGGCAGAACTCGGGCGCGTTTCACGCCGCGAGAACGATGGAGGCTGCGCGCATGCCCAAGAAACAGCTCTCGCCGGAAGAAGAACAACAGCGGCGCGCCGCCTATCAGCGCGAACTCGACGAGGACAACCGACGGCGCAACGAGGCGCGGCGCAAGATGTTCACCGTCTTAAAGATGTGGAAGGCGTGCCCCGACAAACGCTGTGTGCGGGCACACGCCTGCCGCGGCGATGTCGAGCGCTGTTTGCGCGAGCGCTGGCGCCCGATCGTGCCACCCGATTTGAAAGCAAGCATCGGCAGGATGTTTGAATACCTGCGCAATGGTCTTTCGCCGCAGGAGGCCGCCACACGCGCCGCCGAAGACATGGCGCGCCACTGCGAAGCCATGGCCCGTGTCGAGGCGATGCAGGCCGAGAGGCCGCCGGACACGCCGCGCGTGCCGCGCCAAACCACGGCCGCGCCGCCGCCCGCGCCGCCGGCATTCAGCGGCCCGCGCATCCGCTCGCTTTGAAACGATGCGCGGCCCATCGCTGCATCGCAATGATGCAGGTCGCCCGCCACATCAGCCGCATATTCGTGCAGCCGCGCCAATTGACGCTGCGCGTTTCCTCCCGCCAAATAGCGCGCCTCAAGAAATGCGCCGAAGCAGGCGCGCGGCGCCCAAGGACGATGGCTTCTTCTATCCCCCCTTGTCGAAGGAGATCGTCATGACCGCACGCCGCCTCGTCTGTTCGCTCGCGCTTGCCGCGCTCACGGCAACCGCCGCCGCGGCGCAAACCTGGCCGGAGCGGCCGGTGTCGATGGTCGTGCCGTTCGCACCCGGCAGCGCCTCCGATACGGTCGGGCGCATTCTCACCGCGCGGTTGAGCCAAATTCTCGGCCAGCAGGTCGTGGTCGAAAACATGGGCGGCGCCGGCGGCACCATCGGCACCGGCCGGGCGGCGAAGGCCAACCCCGACGGCTATCAGTTCATCATGGGCGGCATCGACACCTTCGCCATGAGCAAGGCGCTGTACAAGAAGCTGCCTTACGATCCGGTCGCCGATTTCACGCCGGTCGCGCTCGTGGCCGAACAGCCGATCGTTCTGCTCGTGCGCAAGGACCTGCCGGCGAAGGATCTGAAAGAGTTCATCGCCTACGGCAAGGCTAATCCCGGCAAGCTGCAGTATGGCTCGGCCGGCGTCGGCTCCGGGTCGCACCTGGCCTGCGCGCAATTGTTCGCCGCCGCCGGCATCGAAGGCTCGCACGTTCCCTATCGCGGCTCTGCGCCGGCGATGCAGGATGTGATCGCGGGCCGCATCGACGGCATCTGCGCACTCGGCGCCGCCGCGCTGCCGCAGATCGACAGCGGGACCGTGCGCGCGCTCGCCATCCTGACCAAGGAGCGTTCGCCGCTGCTGCCTCAGCTTGCGAGCGCCAGCGAACAGGGCCTGAAGGATTTCGATGCGCCGTTCTGGAGCGGCTTCTTTGTGCCGAAGGGCACGCCCGAAGCGATCGTGAAAAAACTGAACGCGGCCGCGGTCGAGATGATGAGCACGCCGGCGACGGCCGAGGCCCTCAAGAAGGTGGGCACCACATTCGTCACGGCCGAGCGCCGCTCGCCGGAGTATCTACAGAAATTCCTCGACGGCGAGATCGCCAAATGGGCGGTCGTGATCAAGGCGAGCGGCGTGACGCTGGATTGAATTCATCTCTCCCGGGCGGTAGCGGCATTGTTTGTCATGCGCGCTTTACCTCCCAGCCCTCTCTTCGCCGCAAAGCGCGGTCACGGTCGCGGCATGAGTTCACCGCTCGCCTGGAATTATGACCGCGCCGAGACGCTCGCCGACGCGGTCGTCCACATCCTCAGCATCGCGCTCGCGATCGGCGGCGCCGCGACGCTCATCGTCATCGCCGCGCACGGTACGCTTGCGCAAATCGTCGCGGTCGTAATCTATCTCGCCGGGCTCGTGGCGATGGTCGGCTTCTCCGCCGCCTACAATTTGTGGCCGGTGTCGCCGTTCAAATGGTGGCTGCGGCGGCTCGACCACTCGGCGATCTATCTCCTGATCGCGGCGACCTACACCGCCTTCGTGCTGCCGCTCGACGGCACCGCGCCCGGCGTATTGCTCGCCGTCATCTGGGTCGCGGCCTTCGCCGGCATGGCGCTCAAGCTCTTGTGGCCCGGCCGCTTCGACCGCACCTCGATCGTGCTTTATCTCGTCATGGGCTGGAGCGGCATGTTCGCCTTCGGCCCCATTGCCGCCGCGCTCGCGCCGGTGACGCTGGTGCTCATCGCCGTCGGCGGCGTCCTGTATTCGGCCGGCGTCGTCTTTCACGTCTGGCGCAGCCTGCGCTTCCAGAACGCGATCTGGCACGGCTTCGTGCTCTCCGCCGCGCTCTGCCACTATGCCGCGGTGCTGACCTCGCTCTAGGGAGGCACGATATTACCGCCGCAACCGTTTCGTAACGCCGCCGGCCCTAGCCTGCGGGCGTCATGGATTCGTTTGCCCGCCCCTCCCGCTACCGCCCGGCCGCGCGGCTGACGCCGCGCCGGACCGGCCGGTCCTATCTCACGGCCTTGCTCCTGCTCGCCGGCGTCTGCGCCGTCGCGGCAAGCTTCAACGGCAAGGCGGTGGCGCCGGCGGCCCTGGTGCTGACGGACGTCCGGGTGGTCGACGGCGATAGCCTTCGGGCGGGCGATCACAACATCCGCCTTGTTGGTATCGATGCGCCGGAGCGTTCACAGACTTGTCGTACCGCCTACAACCGCGAATGGGCGTGCGGCGCCGCGGCGGCAGTGCGGTTGTCGGAGCTTGTCGCGCAGGGCAAGGTTACGTGCGCGCCGCAGGGGCGCGACCGTTATGGCCGCACGCTCGCGTTTTGCGCAGCCGGCAACGTCACGGATATCGGCCGCGCGCTCGTGCGCGAGGGCTATGCGGTCAGCTACTCGTTCGACGCACGCGGCTATGCCGCCGAGGAGGACGACGCGCGCGCAGCCGGGCGTGGCCTTTGGCAAGGCGCCTTTGAACGGCCGCAGGACTTCCGCCGCCGCCACGCGCGCGCTGACTAATGAATGTACCGCCCCGCCCAGACGAACAGGGCGTAGAGATGCTGCGGATAGATCGCGAAGTAGATGAGCGCCGCAATCGGCGCGATCGGCAGTAACCAGTCCCGCATGGGCTAAACTCGGGCCGTTAGACGCCCCGAATTGTCCAGGCCGCAGGTGTAAAACTAGTTCCCGCAATGTCGACAGATCGACGAAAAATCGAGTGAAGCCGCGGCTCACGCTTTCTGGCGGTCGTTGTCGATGGGGATCACTTGGCCGGAGATCGCTTTTGCCGCGGATGAGGCCAGGAACACAGCCAAAGCCGCAATGTCGTTCGGGTCGACCATCGCCTTGATCGACTGCGCGGCAAAAGCATCCGTCCTCACCTCCTCAACCGAGCGGCCGCTGATCTGCGCACGGCCGGCGAACACGCGCTCGATGCGCTCGCCCTCAACCGCGCCGGGCGCGATGGCGTTGGCGCGGATACCGTATTGGCCGAGCTCCATGGCCAGAGTCTTGGTGAGCCCGATCACACCCCATTTGGTCGCCGCGTAAGGGCTGCGGTTCTCAAAGCCGAAGCGACCGGCGACCGAGCTCATGTTGATGATGACGCCCGCTTTCGATTGCTTGAGATGAGGAATGGCGAGCCGCGTCACGTCGAACATGGCCGTGAGGTTGACCGCGACGACCTTGTCCCAGGCGTCGGGCGGCATCTGCTCGACCGGCAGCGTCAGCCCGGCGATGCCGGCATTGTTGATCAGCACATCGAGCCCGCCGAGCGCAGTGACGGCGGCGGGCACCATGGCCTCGATCTCGGCACGTCTGGCCATGTCGCCGCGCGCGGCCAGGAAGCCTTCTTGCGACGCCGCCTCAAGCGCCCGCTCGTCGATGTCGCAGACGAAGACGTTCGCACCCTCAGCCTTGAATGCGCGCGCCATCGCGAGCCCGATGCCGGCGGCCCCGGCGGTGATCAGCACACGTTGCGGCATCGGTTCCCGCCTATGAACGCCTCCCTCGGGAAAACCAGTCTAGACTTGAAGTCCGCTCTGCGTCTCGGTCGCTCGGGGTTTATGCACCTCCACCGTCACCGCTTCGCGGCACACCGTGCAGGCGAAGCTGTGTAACTCAGGATAGCCGAAGGACGCCGGCACCTTCCCGGCGAGCCGCATCGGCGCGCCGCAACGTGGGCATATCGGTGTGGTGGAAGCCTCGCTCATGCCTGCCTACATGGCGGCATCGGCCAGTTCCAGCCAGTCCGGTCTACCCCTTAAGGAGCGGCCCCCGTGATTACCCTGGCACCAGGGCCGTTCATTCACTCCTTCTCGGTCGTGAAGTACAATGGAAAGCCGTTGGCACGGCCGAGTTCGGTCGCTTCCTTGGCCTTGGTCTCGGCGACATCGCGCGTATAGACCGCGATCACGCAGGCACCTTTCTGATGTGCGGTCATCATCACATGGTAGGCGTGGCTCTCGTTCATGCGGAACACGGCCTTGAGCACCTGCACAACGAACTCGCGCGGCGTGTAGTCGTCGTTAAGCAGAATGACCTTCCACAGCGGCGGCCGCTGTGTCGTGCTTTTCGTCTTGGTTCTTGCACGCGTCTTGACGGGAGGATCGCTCATCGCGGGCTCCGCAACCGGACGGCGGTATTTTCTCCGCCACCGCCCGTTCCCGCAAGACGTCTCAGCCCTCCGGCTTGAAGTTCATCGCCACCCCATTGATGCAATAGCGCAAGCCCGTCGGCGGCGGCCCGTCGGGAAAGACATGGCCGAGATGGCTGCCGCAGCGGCTGCAATGCACTTCGTCACGCGTCATGCCGTGGCTGAAATCCGTTTCGTTCTCAACAGCACCGGGCAGCGGATCGTTGAAGCTCGGCCAGCCGGTGCCGCTCTCGAACTTTACCTGCGACTTGAACAGCGGTTGGCCGCAGCCGGCGCATTCGAACGTGCCGGCGCGCTTCTCGTAGTTGAGTGCGCAACTGCCGGGCATTTCCGTGCCATGCCCGCGCATGACGCGGTACTGCTCGGACGTCAGCAGACTGCGCCATTCTGCGTCGGTGCGGGTAACAGGGAAGATCTTGGTGGCTGTGGTCATGGGTTTCCCGGTTCGAGGGGCGCTGGACAGGGTCTCACATATAAGATGGTGTTGACCGACGGCCAAGTGGCGTCCGGCATCCCGATGACAGAGACTAAGAGCCGTTCGGACATCGACGAGGACACGCCCGCATGACCTACCTCATCATCAAGGCAGCGCTCTCCGGCGTCATCATCGCGATCGTGTCCGAAGTCGCGCGCCGCTCCCCGAGCGCCGGCGCGCTGATCGTATCCTTGCCGCTGGTGTCACTGCTCGGCATTCTCTGGCTCTGGCACGATACGGGCGACAGCGAGCGTATCGCCGCACATGCGCAATCGACGTTCTGGTATGTGTTGCCAACATTGCCGATGTTTCTCGTCTTGCCGATTCTGTTACGGCACGGGGTCGGGTTTTGGATCAGCCTTTCCGTCTGTTGCGCACTGACATTCCTACTTTATTTGCTGACGATGTGGCTCCTCGGAAAATTCGGTATCGCGCTGTGAGGCCGCGAAGCGGTCGCAATAATTTCACGCACGCGCCGTAGAATTACGTCAGTGCTCCTGCTTCATCGTCGGCCCAAGGCCGTTAAGGTCGCTGTCGACACGATGGGAGGGGGCCAAAAAAATCCGTGGAGGAGGCCCCGATGGAACTGCTGCGAGAGTTCGGAAGATATGCGCGTCCCCGGCCCTTGATCGAGTGCGCGCAGTGTGGAGACCGGATTTATATTCCGGAATGGTCGGAGAGTCTCGACGGCGGCCGGGTACGACACCTGTGGCAGTGCGAGGCCTGCGGCTACACCTTTGAGACCACTGTCCGCTTTGAGGCGGAGGTGGCTGCATGATCCGCGGTCCATACGCGTCGATCGTGCATGAGCGATCAAGAGCCGGCCAGGCGCACGCACCCTCGCCCACATGATGATGCTGCGGTGATCCAGCGCTGGCCGGCTCTTGACGCTCCCAACTTTCCAAGCGTTGGCGGAACTATCGGAACTTCCGTTCCGGGCTTTGCATTGTCCCCACGCAACTTCATTGCTGGGAGACAGGACCATGGCAAAGGCAGCGCAACGGAACGCGAGTTGGAAGCGTCCCGGATCGCCGATTGGCCGTAAGGGACCACGTAAAATCCGCCCGCGCTACACGCGCAACAACAATAAGAACTGGAGCACGGGCGACGTGCGCGCACTGCGCCAGCTTGCCCGCCGGAATACGCCGACGCGCGTCATCGGGCTCAAGCTTGGCCGCACCGAAACCTCGGTGCGCGGCAAGGCACAACGCGAAGGCATCTCACTCAGGCCGACCAATCGTTCGCCCTACACACGCCGTCGCCGCGGCGGGCATTAGAGCGCAGCAGGCCCGCGCCTGTCCGGGCGCTGCCTTCACGCGCTTGTGCACGGCCGCGGGCGGCAGCTCGGCTATGATTTCCAAATGATCAAGCGCCGCACCATGTTGGGCCTGATAGGCTCGGTCCTCGCCCCGCGCCTTGCGCAAGCAACTGGCATGAGCCGCGTCTCCGCCTACGCCTTCACATTTCCCGCGCTCGACGGCGGCGACATCCTGCTCTCGTCCTATGCCGGCCGGCCGATGCTGGTGGTGAACACCGCTTCGCTCTGTGGCTACACCCCGCAATATGCCGGCCTTGAAACGCTATGGTCGCGCTATCGCGACAAGGGCTTGGTCGTCCTCGGCGTCCCCTCCAACGACTTCGGCAATCAGGAGCCGGGCGGCGCGGCCGACATCGTCAAGACCGCGCATGAGAGCTACCACGTCACTTTCCCGCTCACCGCCAAAGTGGCGGTCAAAGGCGCCGGCGCGCACCCCTTCTACCGCTGGGCGGCACAGGAGCGGCCGCTGGAAGCGCCGCGCTGGAATTTCCACAAGTACCTGGTTGGACGGGACGGCCAGTTGCGAGGCGGCTACGCCTCGGCGATGGAGCCGACGGATCCGCGCATCATCAGCGCGCTCGAGCAGGAAGTGCTTGCACGCTAGGCGCCCGAGTTGTGGCCCAACGGCCACGCAGCAGCAGCACCGTCACACAACCTTCAAGTTCGACATTGACGAATCACCCGCACAGTGACGCACTGGTGGTCGACATTCGGTCACGCGGGCCGGCGGCATTGGAATAGCCGACCCGTTGCGAGGTTCCTCCCGCGTGGCGTAAAAGACTAGGGCGGCCGCAAGGCCGCCCTTTTTCCGTTCAGCCGTGCAGGCCGCTCAGTAGCAGTATTGCCGAGACACGCGGTGATAGCTGCCGTCACGATATTTGCGCCAGCAGCGGCCGTCGTACCAGTAGTAACGGCCGCGCGGCTCCATCTGCGAGCCGATAGCGGCGCCGGCGGCGGCGCCGATGATGCCGCCGGCGACAGCGCCGCCAGCCTTGCCGGTCGCAGCGCCGCCGACGATCGCGCCGATGCCGCCGCCGATGATGGCGCCGCCGAGCACGTTGTCCTGCGCCGCAGCCTGCCGCATGGGTGCCAGAGCGAGCAACGCAAAGACAGCCAGAATTCCAAGCTTACGAATCATGGTTTTACCCTCCGTGACCCCATCCGCGAGGGTTTGTAGAGCATATTGGGGGTGTCGATCAAATCCGTGGACGCAGAGGTCTTCAGGCCGCTTCCTTGGCGGAGGTAGCCGACTCGACCGCCTCAAGCGGATCGATCGCCTCGACGAGTTGCAGGAATGCGCTGCCCGGCAGCGGCGGCGCGAATACATAACCTTGCGCCGAGCGGATGCCGAGATCGCGCAGATGCATCACCTGCTCGAAGTTCTCGACCCCCTCCGCCACCACATCCATGCGCATGTTGTGGGCGAGGTCGACCAGGGTCTCGACGATGGTGGTGGAGTTGCGGTCGGTGCCGATGGCGTCGACGAACATCTTGTCGATCTTGATGATGTCGACGCCCAGCTTGAGCATATAAGACAACCCGCTGTGGCCGGTGCCGACGTCGTCGATGGCGATGCGCACACCGAGACCTTGCAGCGCAGCGATGATCTGCCGCGTCT
>Ga0255338_1002980_pt1 | contig 22042 bp, 20 predicted proteins | sample MeOH1_35cm_T4_19_FD_203715 | JGI IMG/M metagenome (GOLD analysis project Ga0255338, IMG submission 203715) | Sandy soil microbial communities from University of British Columbia, Vancouver, Canada - MeOH1_35cm_T4_195 | ecosystem: Engineered > Artificial ecosystem > Sand microcosm > Unclassified ...
CAGCTCCGTCCTCGAGGTAGCGCGGCCTCTGCAGGCGCAACAGGCAAAAATACGCGTTACTCAGCGGCCCCGGCCGATTGTACTCCACATATTTCAGCTTGGACACAGGCACCCGAGAGAACGCAGGGGCGCGAGTTCGCGGGTTCGACGCAAGTCGGGCAACGAATTCAGCATCTCTCAGCAGGTTCGGTCGATAACCGCTGCCCGTGTACCGTGCACCAACGGCGGTCGTCCAAAACCAGCGCCTTAGTTGCTCCTTGGCTGCCCGCGAAGGGCGAACGTTACCGTGGTGGAAAAAAAAGAGGGTCAGGATCGTTGCCATAGGCTCAGACGGTAAGAACCCAAAGTTCGGAACACCGAGTTCGTAAACTGCATAATCTGCCGCCAGTCCAAAGGCGGTCCGCAGTTTGGGCCAACCGCGGTGAAAGCGCTTTCTTTCGGATTCGCTTGCTTCCAACCGGGAAACCATGGCATCAATTGCGCGTTCACCTAGGTCGTGCGAACCCAAGGCAAGCGCAGTTGTTTGCAGGATTGTGCTTCGACCTATTCGATCGAAGCCGTGCTTGAGATTCTCCTGCAGCTCCGCTACAAGTGGCCGCATTTTGAAACGAGATGCGCGGGCAAATGCGCGGTCGGCGGAACCGATCGGCGTTCCGAGAGCGTTGATTCTAACGAAGCTCTGACGCACTTCGCGCTTATCGTTGGTTTCGCAGAATACCAACAATGATCGATAATTAAGAATCCGCTCGCGGCACACCTCGACTTTGCGAGTTGCGCGTGTCCCGTGGTCCTCTAGCCGCCGGCGCCATTGAGGCGAAAGCAAGTCAACAACCGGCACCAACCTCTGCGCCAATTCTCCTGCGGCACGCCGCCTGTACACGAACAGCCGCTCGCCGTCGGCCGCGTACGGATCAAAGAATATGTGTCCGAAATTGATCTCGTCGCCGTTCGCGTTGCGCACCGTCGCAGGCTGGCTCCTTAGCAGATGCCACAATACCGACAGGCGCTGCTGGCCGTCGATAAGGAACCAAATGTGCTTATTCTTTGAATTAAAAGCGGGGAGAATGTGCAGATGCTTACGAAGTTCGCCTTCGCTACGCCTGCTTGCCTTCCATATCAGGATGGTGCCGATCGGATAATTTCGGTAAACACTATCGAGCAGATCGCATGCCTTTCGGGGACTCCAGACAAACTCCCGCTGGAGTTCAGGAACCGCGAATATTCCGCTTTCTATTCGACGACGGAGCTTTGATAAGGTGACCGTCTCAGAATAAATCCTATCCAAGCGGGCCCTTCCGTATTCGAGTTTGACGAGACACCTGGATTAACCGGAATACCATCCAGCCGTGACTTGCTTCAAACAGCTTGCTCAGAGGCCAAATCGATGCTGAAGCGCAAGGGACCTTCGTGTGCACGGACTTGCCGGCTGTGCAAGGCAAAGCCATATCTTGTGAAAGCGCCAAGCACAAAGGCAACAGCATCCGACAAGTTTCCAGAAAAACGCTGCAGGTCTTGACCTCTGTTGTCCCAAATATTCATCGATATGGGATCTGTGCGCCACGGCCTCTCGTGCACAAAGAGTTCGTCGTAGTACTTAATCCGTTCGTGGTACGGAAACCACGGTCCGAAAGCCAGCTGATAATTCGTTCGACGTGTCCTCCGCGACGTTGCACACCAAGGGATACCCGAACGGCCGATGAGTCAACGCCTCCCAGGTCTGACTTCCCGTGACGAGATCTCACGGGACGCAGCCAACTTTGTGGCGAGCCCGGCAGGAAGTAGAACAAGCATGAACTCGATATCTTGAGGTGTCCGCCCCCTATTCCGCTCTTTCATGCAGGATTGGTACATGCATTCCTCAGTGAAGATCATCAGTTTTCTAGGCGCTTTGGCGAGCACATGAAACAACATGTCTCCACGCAATTTCATCAGTTTGCCAACGCCGACTTTCCCGGAGCTCATGGCCGCTTTGCTAGTCGATATCGAGGCAACCACCTTTCCATCCTCGCTTACAGCGTCGAACTTGAACTGCCCGCCCGAGGTGAGTGGAACGTTTTGCTCCGAGAAGGGCTGTCCGAACTGTTTCGCCAGCCAAGTCTCGCGAATCCAGCGTTCGCACTCCGTCTGACATCGTGTATCTGCCATTGAGTCTCCCCTTTGGCACTGTGAACCTACATTATATCTGGAGAATGCAGCGGATATTGATCGTCGGTCCTTAGAGCCGCAGCGGGCGATGCGACCGGCGCAAGCATCACTTATTTGCTACTATTTGCTAACCATTGGCAAGACGTGACCGCTGGAACCGCCCAGCGCGCCCCCAAAAACGTTCCTGAATGAACGCAAAGGTGACTAACGCGCCGCGAAGCTCCCTTGAGATTTATTTCATAGTTCTGTGCGCCACCAAATGCCGGCATGAAGACGGGGCCCTGGCCGATCGCACTGCTACATTCGCAACTGGCCGGGAGTCGACGCGCTATTGCAATGGAAACCTAGACGCGATGAATTGCTGCGCCTGCCGTGCAGTTAGGTCGGTTGTGGCGGCCAACAACCTCACATAAAACACCTCATCCCCCCCATCCCGTACAAAAACCGGACGAGGAGATGGCGAGCACGCAATTACGAGAAGTCGCTTCCCGTCATAATCGACGAAGGTTGCTTGGATTGTGGGCGCATGCTCGGCACCTAGTCGATCACGGATCAGGTTGCCGAGGTGCAAAAGCATCTTATCTTCATTCGAAAACCTATCTGCATCGATTCCGACTGCCCGGCGCGAATCATCGAGACCGATGACGAGAGTTCCCCCCGCCGAGTTGAGAAACGCCGCTATCGTTTTCAAAACTCCATGTTCCATCCTAGAGTCAGGTTGTGCAGTATGCAGGTTGGTCCTCAGTGTTGATTTAAATTCAACTGTTGCGCACTCCCCGACCTCAATCAGGGCCGCAACGTCTGGCATACCGTTTGACTTGAACGACACCGGAACGGCCTGTTCGGAACTCACAGCCGAGGTAGGACCTCGCTGCGCTCTTCTCCCTTCATCCACGAGATATTGTTCAATGACACCAACACTCAGTGTTGCCGAATCTTTTGCCAGTAGTCCGTAAGCTCTCAGATGCTGGACAGAGTCTGGGAGATCCTTAGCGTAGGACTCAAACTCGGCAAGATCCCCAGTCGCTACCAACGAAAGAATGTCGTACTCCTCCCGATACCAGAGCCGTAGCACTTCAAGGACATGCCTTACGTAATAAACGAGTTCAAGCTCCCTTTCGTGCTGAGTCCTTTTCAGTTGTTCTGCTGTGATTTTCACGGGACGTTCCGCGTAGTCACTGCTAGTACGGAGGCGATGTTCCCACGAACAGGCCAGCCGGATGAGAAGGGGATGACCGCCGTACCGAACTGCGAGATAGTTACACGCGTCAGCATCGAAGAGGACTCCCATACGCCGCCCGAGCGTCTGGACCATCTCTTTTGTTTCGTGCTGCGCGAACGGCGTTAGATATCGAGTTCCCACTAAGCTAAATAGAGGATTGTCCTGCCTTTCGATCGTTGGCGTTTCTGACACTTGTGAATTTACGCCTGCGATTATGAATGCTATTCGTCGGTCTTCCGTCTGTATCGAACGAAGAAGCTTCCAGAACGGAGAGAAATCTTCATTCCAATGCGGGGCAGCCGACAAGCGCGGGTGTATATGTTCAATTTCATCAACAACTATAATCAGGCGCTTCCCAGTACCACGCACCTTATCAAGAATTTGTATCAGCGCTGCCTTAGTGCGTGTGACCGCGGTCCTTTCCGTAAACTCGCGGTCGAGTGGGTGGTCCAGAGCAACGCGGGCTGCATTCGCGGCTTCATCTTTTATGAGTGATAATAGCTCCCACCAGCGACGATTGTATACGTCCGGATTCTGGGCGTCGAGATACACGAACACGCCGGATTCCTCTGTTTGGACAATTCTCCTCAACCTAAAGAGTACGCTTGTTTTTCCCGTTTTACGCAGTCCATACAAACCTGTGTTTTCACCTCTTTTCACGCGGTCTAACAGATCGAGTACAAGCGCCTGCCGTCCAAAGAAATAGGAATCGGCTACCAACGCCTGCTTCATATCAAACAAGTCACGAGAGAATAGGCATTTGGAGAACCGATGTCGGAGCAGCCAAGGATCAGGGTTATGGACGAGTTCCTCCTCGGAAAAACCAATTAGTATTCGCCCCTGATCAGCATCGAGCCGGTATTTGGCGACTTCCGCTTCTATGTCCGGTATTGGAGCAATAAGAACCATATAAAGTGGTTCAGTCCTGCCCTGTAGCTTTGGTCGAGATATGATGTCCTCGAATTGCTTTATCGTGCGAGGCTCCAGTGTGGCGTAAGGGGAGTAGACGAGCAGCAGCTCGCGTTCAAAACCGTAGATCTCTGCCGCATGAGCCTTGGGCTTGAGGAGATAGGCGGAAACGGCAGACCGGTCGAAATGTTCGCGGTTTGCCCAGCGGATTTCGAAGAGATCAACGAAGCGAGCAATAGCTGCTCGTTCATTTGGATGCGCAGCAAGATGCTTCTCTACAGCTGGAACAAACGAGCTCATACAGCCTCCTCGGCCGAAATATCCATATTTGATATTGAGAACCGCCCGAAGCTCTGCAGATTAGGACTTGATGCGACGCAGTCGACCAACGAAGTCACCTCGCCACAGCAGTTCGCGGCCTTTTTAACGCAGCCCTTGCTTCCCGACATTTTCACACTCAAAAAAAGGAAAACGTTCTTACGAAATAGCGTATTGGCACTCCGATCCAAGAACTCATGTCAGACATGACGATTAGTCGTTGCCGGAGGGCGCGACTGTAAAGCGATCGCAGGGCCGGATCGGACGCGGGAGCTTGGATGCGCGATTATACATCTGCACAGGCGAGGCGCTTGTGATTCAGCCATTATAATCCGGCAAGTACATGCGCGCCACTACTTGTTCTGCGGCAGAGAAAACCTAGTCTCTGGCTGTAATTGGCTATGTAACCCATCACCCTCAAAACCTCGATTTAGCGGCGCCGTTCAGGCCGGCCTCTCCGCCGCCTACCACCTGAAATGCCCCGCCCTCAACCCAGTCAAACGCTTCGTCGTTCTCGACGCCGAGGAAAACCCCGGCGGCGCCGGGCAGCACCGGTGGCCAGGCCATCCCTCACCCTCAGCACCGTAAACCGCATTCACGACTTCCCCGGCATGCCCTTTCTCCGAGGTCACGACTGTCAAACAGGTCAAGGCCAGCGAGGCCGTTCGAAGTACCTCGCCGAATACGAGAAGCGCTTCGAACTACCGGTCTATCGTCCAGTACGAGCCCAGGTCGTGTGTGAGCGCGGCGGCCGCCTGCGCATCGGGACGGACGTGTTCGACGTCTCCGCACTCGGCATCATCAACGCGACCGGTACGTGGGACCGGCCGTACATCCCCGAGTACCCAGGCGCAGAACGATTCAAAGGCCGGCAGCGTCACATGAAAGATTATCACACAGCGGATAAGTTCAGAGGCAAACACGTCGTGACCGTGGGCGGCGGGAGCTCGGCGTTCAGCTGCTCGATGAGATCTCGCGCCTGACATCGACGACGTGGGTGACGCGGCGACCGCCGGAGTTTCGGGAAGGGCCCTTCGACGAGAACGCGGGTCGCGCGGCGGTCGCAAATCGTCGGGGACCGCGTTCGGCGCGGTCTGCCGCCGGGAACGGCCATGTCGGTGTTCGGGTTGCCGGTCACGCCCGCAACCACAAATCCCACCCTCGCCCGCGCACGTAAAGCTTGCCGGAACCGCCCCCACTCCCTAACGATCCACACATGCCCAAACCAACCCGCAACACCAACCGCCGCGTCATCGCCTGCCTGACAGCGGCCCTCCTCAGCGCGGCCTGCGCCGACGACAACCCCCTGCTGCACGTCCCTTCAGAGGTTGCCATTACTCCGCCACCGGCCTTCGCCGAAGCCGCAGACTCCGCGCGCGCGGCCGTGCGACGCCGCATCCGGGCGGACGACGTGCCCGGCATGTCCGTCGCCGTGGCGCGGAACGGCAAAATCGTGTGGACGGAGGCGTTCGGCTGGTCGGATCTCTCGGGCGATACACTCGCGACGCCGCGGACGCTGTATCCGGTCGGCAGCATCTCGAAGTCGATGACGGCGACGGCCGCGGGGCTGCTGTACGAACGCGGTCGTCTCAACTTCGATGTTCCGATTCAGACCTACCTGCCGGAATTCCCGCAGAAGAAATGGCCGATCACGACCGGTCAGCTGATGGGGCATATCGCGGGCGTCATCCGCTCGGATGGAATGGCGGAGACGCTGCGGCTGTCGCACTGCGACAATGCGCGCGCGGCGATCAAGGCGGTGGCCGATGATACGCTGCTGTGGGAGCCGGGGACCCGGTGGCAGTATTCAAACTTCGGGTGGCAGCTCGTGGGCGCAGTCGTCGAAGCCGCAGCCGGAGAGCCGTTCCTCGAGTTCATGGACCGCGAGGTGTTCACGCGCGCCGGCATGGAGCAGACGGTGCCGGACCTGGAGAACGAGGACGGGGAGTCGGTGAAGTACGATCGCGCGGCGTACGGAACGCTGCGGCGCGGTCCCGACATCGACATGAGCTGCCCAATGGCAGCGGGCGGCTTCCTGTCCACGCCGACCGAACTCGTGCAATTCGGGCTCGCCATGCTCAACGGGCAACTGCTCGACTCGGCGACGGTCAACCTGTTCTGGACGCCGCAGCGACTCAAGTCGGGTGCGCCGACGACGTACGGCTACGGGTGGTCCGTCCGGAACGTCAGCCTGGGCGGTGACGATGCCGCGAACACGCGCATGATCGGCCACGGCGGAGCCGTCTTTGGCGGCCGCGCGTACCTCATGATCCTCCCCGACGAGAACATGGTCGTCGCCACGATGACGAACGCGGACGGCGACGTCGAAGGCCTCGCGAGAGAGATCGCGGCGTTCTTCCGGGATCCGCGCTAGGGGATTGATTCACCGCAGAGCGCGCTGGAAGCGCGGAGCGTTCGTCGCTCGTTACGAAACCGGTGGCGGGACTCAGCAGGGATGTCGATGAACAAACCGGCCGCCTCGCTCCGCTTACGCTGCCGACGAATCAACCATGTTACAGGCGCTGGTCGTTCCCCTCATGTTATTGCCAGCCTATAACACAGGAAAAGTACGGCGCTATATCATCGCCAGGGTTTAAGACAGACGCGGGTCCATCAGGGATTCGCGGTGAGCGTTGCGGGGGATTCAGCGCAGAGCGCGCTGGGAGCGCGGATCGTTCGTCGTTGGTCACGGGCCCAGGGGGCGGGACTCAGCGCTGCTCGCCAATTTCGAACAGACCGATGGCCAACTGGCAGGTGAGCAGACCGCGCGCGAGTTGAACCTGGGGCCGCGCCCGACGCCTGCAGGAGGCGCTGGAAAGGAGGCTCAGCCTGACCCGGACCTGCTCCGGTGGCATAACGACAATCGATTCCGGGGATAGCGGGCGCGGACTCGCGCAGTCGCAGCGCGGGCCTGTCCACTCATTACTTTTTTGCACGCGATTTCGCGACAGGCTTCTTCCGTCCAGTTGCAGCTGACGCGGCGCGAGCTTTCCTGGTTCTGCTGGTGCTGGTCTGAGCGACAGGTTTCCCTGAAACGGCACGACGCGAAGCGCGTGTTTCCGACACCACATCCAGAACTGCTTCGGGGTGTTTCGCAGCAACCTGCAGCAGCACCCTGGCTGGCCCTTCAGGTTTTCTGCGCTTTTGCTCCCAGTTTTGTAGTGTCCTTGTGCTGATTCCAAGAAACGCAGCGAACTTTGGCTGTGAGAGCTTGAAGTTCCTGCGGATTGCGCCTACATCAGGATTTTCGATCGTGAAGGATCGGCTCGGGGCAGTTTTGCCACGGAGGATAGCGCCACCCTCACGAACGCTCTGTAGCAGTTCATTGAACATTTTGTCGTTCATTTGTATTCCTCCTGCGGTGGGTTCGCGCGCCAGTTCGAGCTGTAGCGCCCGGTACTCTTCGTCCGAGAGGCTAGCCTTCACCTGCTTCTTGAAAAGAGAGGTCTCAACGATTGCAACAAGGCCTTTTCGCATGAGAATGAAAAGTACGCCATTGGCGCACGTACGCCAATGGCGTACTTAGGGCCTGAATGCCCAGCTACCCGTTGATGGGCCAGCGCTTTTAAGAAGCGCGGCGTCCAGGTTGCCAGCACGACTGGCCCCGTGCATCCTTGAACGAATTAAGGATTTTAGCTAACATCCGATCAGGACCCTTGGCAGGAGCACCGCATGGCAACATCACGCGCGCGGCGACCGCGAGATGAATCGGTCACGTCGACCGAAGCGCAGAACAATTTCGGTGAAGTCCTGGCTCGCGTTTCCCGCGGGAGCCGTGTTTTCATCACACGGTACCAGCGGCCGGAGGCGGTGGTTTTGTCGATGGCGGAGTACGAAGCGCTGGTTGGCGTGGAGCCGGTAAACCTGGCGGCTCTTGAACAAGAGTTCGATGAGTTGTTCGAGCGGATGCAGGTACCCGGTCAGAAGGCCGGTGCCGATAAGCTGTTCGAGATGGGATCGAAGGGCATCGGCGAGGCGTTTTCAAGGGCGTCGGGCAGGAAGCGCCGTTCGACGCGGTGAGCACGCCTGAACGCCTGGTCCTCGCCGGTACGAACGGCGCGGGAAAGAGTAGCATCGCCGGCGCGATCCTCGAGAATCTCGGCGCCGTGTACTACAACCCCGACACCGTCACCCGCCGATACATCGAGGAGGGTCTCCCCCCCGAGGAAGCGAATTCACGCGCCTGGCGCCGCGGCGTGAATCAACTCGATCGCGCGATTCGCGATCGGCTGAACTACGCGTTCGAAACCACACTTGGCGGCCATACCATAACGCAGCGACTGATCGAGGCCGCGAAACTCGGTGTACGCGTACGCATATGGTACGTCGGACTGGCTACGTCGGAACTGCACATTGCGCGCGTGAAAGCGCGCGTCGCCCGGGGCGGACACGACATTCCCGAACTGAGGGTTCGTGAGCGGTACAACGCCAGCCGCGAGAACCTGGTCCGGCTGCTGCCGCACCTGTATGAACTCACGATGTTCGACAACAGTCAGGACGTCCGCATGAACGCAGGGGATCCGCCGGAGCCGCTGCACGTTCTGCATTTGCGGGGCGGCAGGCTTCAACATCTTGCTGCGCCAACGGTAATCCCGGCATGGTGCAAGCCGATCGTTGCGGCTGCGGTCCGGTTGTCAGGACGTCCCAATGACGCGGACGACTGATGGACTACGACTTTCTCATATACCGGCCGGCTCGCTCCGCTTGCGGTGCCGACGAATTGGCCATGTTACAGGCTGCCTCTCATAAGCAGGTCGTTCCTGCTCATGTTATTGCCAGCCTATAACACAGGGCAAGAACCACGCTATGTCATCGCCAGGGTTTAAGACAGACGCGGGTACATCCGGAATTTGCGGTGAGCGCTGAGGGGATTGGTTCACCGCAGAGCGCGCTGGGAGCGCGGAGCGGTCGTCGCTCGTCACGGATCGGGGCGTTTCACGAACGACGAACGCTCCGCGCTCCCAGCGCGCTCGGCGGTGAAACTTCCCTACCCGACGCACGCCCTCACCAGCCGCCCATGCACCTCCGTCGCCGCAATCGCCTCGCCGCTGCCCGTGCCGATCAACACCGGCCACTCGGCCGAATCCGCCGGACACGTGCCGTGCGAGCCCTTCACCAGCGACGGATCCAGCGGAATCACATCCATCAGCATGCGAAACCCGAGCTTCTTCCTCAACAGCTTCCCCGCCACCCTCAGCTTCGGCACCGCGATCTCCGGATCGACGAACAACTCGATCCGAGTGTGCAATTTTCGCCCGCCACAATCGTGCAATTTTCACCCGCCGTTAACACCGTGTGAGTCAGACTGCTGGGTCGGACAACGAGTTACGTTACATCTCGATGGCGACCCAACCACCGAGCGCGAAGAGGTGCAGCGATGGCTTCCAGATCAATTCGCTTCTACGACGCAACGATGGACCTTCCTCCCACAGGACTCCTCGAGTTCACCGTTGCAGAGGGGCGTGGCGGACCTGCCCATGTTATGAAGTTCTCCACGTTTGAGACGGGCGTTCTTCCACCCTGTGAATGTCGTTTGACGATCGTATGTCATCATCTTCCGTCCGCAGTTTCTCTCGACCGGCGCGTGCGATTTGCTGTGATCCAGACGGTCTCCAGGCTGAAGGACAGGGTGAGGGAGGATGAGCGGGGTCCGGTTCTGATCACTTGCTAAACGCCCAGAGGACGACCAGCGGAGCTCCCGCGCCGGCATCTCGCGATCGCAGGATTTTAGGACGAACCGACAAAAAATAGGCAGTTTCTGCCCATGTGCTATCCGAATTTGAATAGTACTGTGGCGGTTGAACGCATCAAGGAACCGAAAGAGGTGTCGCGATGAGTTGGGCAAGACCCCTCCATGTAGCCTTCGTGCTCGGCGCGGTAGCCACATTGCCTGCTCCAGCGGCGGCTCAACGCACCACCAAAGTGATTGCGGACCCGGATTGCTCAAACTGCACGATTGAGCTGACGCGCTCCTTCACGATTGGCGGTATCGACGATAGCAGCCAGCTGGCGCAACCGAACGGCGCGGCCTTGAACAGCAAGGGTGAATTGCTCCTGTCGCATATCGCTGCCCCGAATCAGGTATTCGTCTACGACAATGCAGGTCGATTCCTCCGTGCCATTGGCCGCGCCGGCAACGGCCCGGGTGAATTTCGCTTGGTAAGGTCCCTTCGAATCGGCCGGGGCGACACCCTGTATGTCTTCGATAACGGCGTACCGCGGATTAGCGTGTTCGACAACACCCACACGTTCGTGCGCGCGATACCGGCCCTTCTGAACAGTAACGATTTTATCCGTTTGCAGTCTGGCGAATTTGTCATGAATGCTATTCGCCGAACCCCCAAGGAAGTCGGCTACCCTCTGCACATGGTCGACAGTTCCGGGATAACTCGGTCGTTCGGCACACAGAAACCGGAGTTCAGGAGAGACCTCGCGTCGCTACTGAATCGCAGGTTGGCGGTAGGCAGCGACGGAGCCCTGTGGGCGGCTCACGAAACTGCGTATCAGATTGAAATGTTGGATTCAAGCGGTCGCGTCACCCAGCGATTTGTTCGTGATGTTGATTGGTTCGAACCACACGCCTCGTCTCCGCGAATCGAGGCAGACAAGCCACCGGCGCCGAGGATTCACGATTTTCGTGTGGACGAGAATGGGTTTCTATGGGTGCTGATTCGTGTCGCGGATCCAAAATGGAAAGACGCCCTGAAACCTCAGGGTCGGCTCCAGGGCAGAACCTATCTCGGTTATACAACTCCAGACGCCTACTTTGACTCTATCGTCGAAGTGATTGACCCTCGCACCGGGAAGCTGGTGGCTAGTGGCCGCTCGCCGGAGGCAATTCTTTTCCTGCTGGGTCACGGCGCCGCGTTGTCGTACCGCGAAAGTGATAGCGTTCCTTACGTCGATTTCTGGCGTGTATCAACCCAACTTCAAACAGGGAGGTAGGGATGTTACGAGTCGGATCGGTAGTTGCGATCGTCGCGATCGGAGCCGCGGTGCTGGCGGCGCCCAAAGCCTCGGTCGCCGGCGATGTGTCGGCCGTGCTGGCATTGCCCGTGGGAGATGATTTCGGCTGCAGCACGTGCATGTACTGCGACAAGGATAGGTTCCTCGTCCAGTCGTCCTGGCCGGGCCAGCCGGAAGATGTCGGTGGCGAAATCGATACGGCTTGCAACTGGTTCGGCAGGTGCGAAGACCTCTTCCCATGCTCGGGATTCGCAAGCATGGAGGATGTCGAGGATGTTCGCCTCGCCCTCAACGAGAATGACAGTTCTCATCTGGCGGCGCTCATCGAAAGCGAGCCCGAGGTGTACGTGCTGAACCGCGATCGAATGGCGCTCCAGGTCATGGGATGTGACAAGGACGTTATCGCCCATTTCCCGATCACGGACGATCAGCTGATCGCGCTCGCCAACTGAAGGTTGGACGACTTCGAGTTGAAGGCGGGCCCGCCCAGTGGGCCCGCCTTCTGAGACCTCGAGCATTTACGTCAATTGCGCGAGCAGGGCGTGCGCCTGTGCGAGAGTACGTTTTACCGGCTGTACCGCATCGAAAAGGAGACGTTGCCCGCGGAGCTCATGGTGCGCTTCGAGGGTGTGGCCGGCGAATTCGCCCAGTTCGATTTTCGGTCAGGCGGACGTGCGACTTCTCGACGGTTCACGCCAGCGGGTGCATTTCGCCGCGTATCGGCTGAAGTACTCGCGCTGGGTGTGGGTTGTCATTGTGCCCGACGAGCGGATTGAACCTCTCGTGCGCGCCCTGCTGCTTTGCTTCGAGCGCTCCGGCGGTGTCCCGCTTCGCGTAGTGTTTGACAATCCGAAAACGGTGGTCACGGGCCGCGAGGAAGACCGGCCGATCTGGAATCAGAGATGCGCAGGTCGCAATCGATTACGGTTTCACTTCAGTCGATGACCGTCGGGCCTCTGCCGCTCTCGTGGTATGACGCTACACAGCGTCTTGTCGCCTGGCGTGAAGGCTTCGCGAAACCGACATCCCTACCCGACACACGCCTCCACCAGCCGCCCATGCACCTCCGTCGCCCCGATCGCCTCCCCCCCGTCCGTCCCAATCAACACCGGCCAGTCCGCCGAATCCGCCGGCAACGTCCCATGCGACCCCTTCACCAGCGACGGATCCAGCGGAATCACGTCCATCAGCATGCGAAACCCGAGTTCCTTCTTCAGAAGCTTCCCGGCCATCTTCAGCTTCGGCATCGCAATGCTGGGATCAACGAAAAGCTCGACGGGGTCGTACCCGTATTTGCGTTGGATATCGACGCAGCGGGCGAAGTCGGGGGCCTTTGCGTCGTCGTTCCAGTAGTAGTAGTTGAACCACGCGTCCTCGGCCGAAAACGCGACGAGATCGCCGGAGCGCGCGTGGTCGAGTCCGGCGGCGCGCTTCCCCTCCGCGTCCAGCACACGCGCCACGCCGTCGGTATTTTCGAGCACGTCGCGCGCGGCGTTCAGCAGCGCAGGATCGTTCACGTAGATGTGCGCGACCTGGTGGTCCGGGATGGCGAAGACCTTGCTCGCGCCGAGATCGAGCAACTCGAGGCCGAGCTCGTCCTTCACCGTCAGCCAGCCCTTCGCGCGGAAAATCCGGTTCAGCGCAACCGAGCGGTTCACCGCGGTGATGCCGTATTCGGAAAGCACGATCGTGCGCACGCCGCGCTGTTTGTAAAACTCGATCAGCTGTCCCGCGACGCGGTCGATCGCGCGGCAATCCTCCGCGATGCGCGGATCGTCGGGGCCCAGCCGCTGAAGGTTGTAATCGAGATGCGGAAGGTAAACGAGCGAGAGGTCAGGCCGGTGCCGCTCCTCGATCCATTCCGCCGATCGCGCGATCCATTCGGACGATGCGATGCCCGCCGCCGGTCCCCAGAACGCGTGAAACGGGAACGGGCCGAGGTCGCGTTTGATTTCATCGCGAATCGCGAGCGGATGCGAGTAGACGTCGAAGACCTTGCGTCCGTCCGCCGGATACATCGGCCGCGGCGTGATCGACCAGTCGGCGGTGGAGTACATGTTGTACCACCAGAAGAGCTTGGCGCAGGTGAAGTTGTCCTGCGGTCGCGCGGCGCGGAGCGTTTCCCAGAGCTTCTCGCCGTGCACGAGGTGGTTGGACTGTTTCCAGAAGTGATGCTCGGCGAGGTCGCGGTCATACCAGCCGTTGGCGACGGCGCCGTGGCCGCTCGGCGGCAGGCCCGTCAGGTAGGTGCTCTGCGCGGTGCACGTGACCGCGGGCAGGACGGGCTGCACGCGAATCATGCCGCCTTCGCGCGCGGCGCGCTCGAGGTTCGGCATGTTGGGCCCGAGCAGTCGCGGCGTCAGGCCGACGACGTTGAGGATTGCGGTGCGGTTGGACTCAGCCATACCGCTCCCTCAACTCGTCCAGCGCGGCCTTCACCACGGCGCCGTCAATCTCGTGCACCTCGAGTCGCTGGCCGGGCGCAGTGATCATCGGGATGGTCAGCCGGCCGCCCATGTGTTCGCGAAACTCCTCCAGGCCATCGAGCATGTCCTGACGACCCGTCGGCGTGCGAATTTCCATCACCGGCGCAAACAACTCGAAGCCGAGTCGCTGAATCACATCGAGGATGCGTTCGGCGATCGGCTCCGGCAGCAGGCCCGTGCGGCGCGCGTAGATGACATCCATGGCCACGCCCACCGCGACCGCTTCGCCATGGCTCACGCGGAATTCGGAGAGCTGCTCGAGCTTGTGCGCCGCCCAGTGTCCGAAGTCGAGCGGACGCGCGGAACCTCGCTCGAACGGATCGCCGGCGGTCGCGATGTGCTGCATGTGCTGCCGCGCACTTTCGCGGATCACCGCCTCGAAGGGCTCTTGCTCGAAGCGGCCGAGCGCATCCGCGTGTTTCGCGATGAACTCGAAGAATTGTGCATCACGAATCAACGCGACCTTCAACGCTTCGATCAATCCATCGCGACGTGCGCGCTCCGGCAGCGCGTGCAGGAACAGGAAGTCGTTCACGACCGCGTGCGGCACGCCGAAGGAGCCGAGCCAGTTCTTCTTGCCGAAGAAGTTGATGCCGCTCTTCACGCCGACGCCGCCGTCGCCCTGGCTGAGGCTGGTCGTCGGCACGCGCACGAGCGGGATTCCGCGGTGCGCCGTCGCCGCCGCGAAGCCGACCATGTCGAGCACCGCGCCGCCGCCGATCGCAATGACGTAGGAGTGTCGGCACATGCCCGCGTCATTGATCGCGGACAACGCGCTTTCCAGCTCCCGAAAATCGTTCTTCACGCCCTCGCCGCCCGACACCGCAATCGGCGGCGCCGCCAGCCGGAAACAATTGCTGCGCGCGGCGAACCAGCGCTCGCTTTTGCCGTTGAGTTCGGGAAACGCGTTCTGCACGCCCGCATCGACAAACACGAGCGCACGGACGTTTTCGCCCGGCTCGCGGGACGTGAGCAGCCCGGCGAGAGTGTGGTTGTCTTCGGCGAAGACATCGCGCGTGAAGATCAGCCGGTGCTCGTGGCGAAGCGTGATCGGAAACGACAGGCTGTCGGAAAGTTCAGGCATAGTCAGGTCGAAGCAACAAGGCGTTGCGCGAAACGTCCAAGCGGTATCGCCGCGGCGCAGGCAATCGCCGGTATCCACGCACCCACGCACATCAGCGCGACCGCGTCGATCAGTGGAATAAACGCGAGCAGCCGGCCCACCGATCGTCCGATCTTCGCGGCCGGCGCGCCGGGTTTGTATTCCCAGCGCGCAATCAGACTCAGCGTGACGATGTAAACGAAGAGCGCCCCCACCCACCACAGAAACGCGGGTTGTCGCAGGCTGTGCTCCGGCAGCGTAGTGATCGTGGCCGCGAGCAGCACGCGGCAAAGCGCCATCAACACGACCGAGCCGATCCAGCGCTTGTGAACCCAGTCGTAGAGCAGGATCGTCGCGCCGAGCGCGAGTGCCCATGGCAACGACGCCTGCGCCGCGACCAGCAGGCCGAGCCCGAGCGCCATTTCGATCGCCGCGACGCGCGCAGCCGTCGCTCGCTTGACCAACCCGCGCGGGATGGCGCGTTCCGGCCGATGCCGGGCATCGAAGTGTGCGTCGAAAACATCGTTGAACGTCGCGCCGCCTGCATACACCAGGCAGCCGGCGATGATCGCGAGCACGAGCAACGCGGGATCGAGCGATCGGGAAACCAGCGGCGACGAGAGCACGAGCGCGGCGAGTACATTGCTCGCGACGGAGGGGAAGTTGCCGGCGCGCGCGAGGTCGAGCCAAACGCGGAAGCGAGACGGCGACGCCGTGTTTGCCTGCGCCGCGGATTCCTCGGAGCGGCGCCCTGCCGACACACTCCTGGAAGTCGTCACGCGAGTCCGCGCTCCCGCAGCGCTGCGAGCGTCCACTCGTATTCCCTCACGAGCTGATCCTCGATCGGCAGCCGCAGCGCGGGTGGCAACACTTCCCAGGTGTAGGTTTCCATCTCGAGGTGTGTGCACGCGCCGCGGTGCGCTTGCAGCCAGTCGAGCGCGTCGAGCAGGTGATCGCGCGTGTCGGCGAAAGGCTCGCCGGGCGCGGCGTGCAGCGGCACATGGAAATGGACGCGCCATTCGTCGTCCGGCCGCGGCAACGTGTGCTCCGCTTCGCGCAACGCGTCGGGCAGATCCACAAAACGCTGTCGCACGTCGTGGTTGCTCGCGTGTCCGACGACGACCTGATGCAGGTATACCGGCTCGACAAATTCGGCGAGAGCTGCACGGCCGCCCGCATCCGGCCGCACGCGCAGCGCGGAGCTCAGGTGCAGCTTGCTCAGCCTCAGTCCCGCGGCGGCGATGCGATCGAGCGCGACCTTCGCCGATTCGAACTGCACGGCAAGGTGACAGCAATCGTAGTTGACGCCAACGTGACGCAGCAGCGAGTCGGATTCGACCGCGCGATCGCTCGCGCGCCAGGCATCGAAGAACTCGACCGTTTCCGTGCTCGTCTCGATCAGGCAGCACGGCTCCGGCTCGAGGCCGAGGTGGAGGTCGCGACCGGATTTCGCCGCCAGTTCGGCGATGGCGCGACCGCACGTCGTGAGGTTGTCGAAAATCGCCTGGCGTTGCGCGGGCTCATCGGCGACAAAGTCCTTGAACGAGCCCGGCACCGTGCTCACGCTGCACGCAGCGCCGGCGGGCGCGAGTTGCACGAGGAGTTCGAAGAGCTGTTTCGTGTAGGCCACGCGCTCGGCTGTCGACCAGTCGGGCGCGTAGACCTGCTCCTTCACGCGTGTGCCGTGAAAGCTGCCGTAGGGAAATCCGTTGATCGTGAAGACGTAGCAGTCGTGTTTCTCGAGCCAGCGCTGAAACGCGAGCAGCGTGTCGCGCTGCGCCAGCTCCGCCGCGGCGCGCGCGCCGAGCCGCAGCCCGATCGCGTAACTCTGGCCGGGTGCGACGCGGCGGCGCACGGCCAGCGTGTGCCGCTCGAGCGTGGCGAAGGTCTCCGCCCAGCTTTCGCCGCGGTGAACGTTTGTGCAGTAGGCGAGGTGGAGGCCGGAACCCAGCTTCATGTCATGAGACGACGCATTACGCGGCGTCGTTGATGCTGAACTTCGGAGACTGCGAGAGGAAGCGCACGGGATTCCGGTACAGCACCGCGTCGACAAAATCGTCCGTGTGGCCGCGACGACGCATCTCGAGCGCGGTCTTCGGCACCGCCAGCGGATCGCTCACGCCCCAGTCGCACGCCGAGTTCAGCCAGATCTGCTCGTTACCGCACAGCTCGAGCATGTCCACGGCGCGCGGCGGCGACGACTTGGAATCCGGATACAGCGTGATGCCCGCCCAGAAACCGAGATCGAGCACGCGGCGAATCGTGTGTTCCTCGACGTGATCGATGATCACGCGGCCGGGATTCACTTGCGAGTTCGCGCGCAGAATATCGAGAATAAGCGTGGTGCCCTTGAGTTTGTCCTCGAGGTGCGGCGTGTGCACGAGGATCAACTGATTGTGCTTCACCGCGATGTCGACGTGGTCCTCGAAGACCTTGATTTCGTTGCGCGTGTTGCGATTCAGTCCGATTTCGCCGATGCCGAGGACGTTCGGCTTCTCCAGGAACTCGGGGATGATCGCGAGCACGTCGCGCGCGAGCGCGAGGTCCTCGGCTTCCTTCGGGTTCAGAGCAATCCACGAATAGTGCGGCAGCAGAAACTTCGCGGAACGCGCCGGCTCGTATTCGGTGAGTTGCCGGTAGTAATCCCGAAACCCCGACACCGATCCGCGATCGTAGCCGGCCCAGAAGGCTGGTTCACACACGGCGCGGCAACCGGCGGTCACCATCGCCTGATAATCGTCGGTGGTGCGGCTCACCATGTGGCCGTGCGGTTCGATGTAGCGCATGTAAAAGCTATTTCGTGGTGTCGGAGGCGGCCGGAGGCGCCCAGGCGCCGTACGCGGCTTTGCCGGTCGATTTTTCGTCCGGCTCCGTGGTCGGGTCGCTGAGTTTTTCCAGGATTCGGCGGGCCCGCTCGGGCTGGCCGTCGATCAGCAGGGCCGCCGCCTCGCGGAGCGCGGCGCAGCGAAAATCATCGGCGACCCCGTAGCGTTCCGCGCGGTCGAGAAACGCCGCCAGGTCGATCAGCTTCGCGCGGACCGGGATGAACCAGTCATTGATGATCGCATCGCGCGCGGGATTGGCGGGAAGGTGCGTTTCGGGCGCGGCCTGGGAATCGGGAAGACGAGTCAAATCGACAAACGCCGGTGAAAGCAAACATAACAGTAAGTCCCTTGGAGATTTACGAGGCAACCGCCGCAACGTCAATGGCGCGGCGCTGAGGGTGATTCGCTGCCGAGCGCGCGGAGGGGATTCACCGCAGAGCGCGCTGGGAGCGCGGAGCGTTCGTCGCTCGTCACGGAACCGGGGGCGTAATTCAGCGGGGATTCAAGATCCGCAGAGTCAGGCAGAGGCGGTTGATGCTGCTGGTTGCTCAGCCTGACTCGGCGGTTTCTCAAACTTCCTTAGGCACGCGTCCGGCGCTTTGACTAACGACGAACGCTCCGCGCTCCCAGCGCGCTCGGCGGTGAAAATTCTTTACACCGCGTCCGTGCGCGTGAGGAGAACTGTGCAGAGGCTGACCGTGATGACCGCAATTACGCTCGTCACGATCAGCGCGCTGCCGAGGGATGGAATCCAGTCGCCCAACGGGCCGAGCAGTGCGCGCGCCGGGAAGTGTGACGGCAGCGTGTCCACCGTCGCGCCCAGGCCGATGCGCCAGAGGGAAGCGCCCGCGAGCTTCGAGAATTCGTCGATGATCACGGATTCGAAGAGCAGCACGTAGATCAGACCGACCAGTGTTGCGCGCGCGAGGATGTTCCCCAGCAGCACGAACACCGCGCTGTACATCACACATGCCAGCGTCGCTCCCATTACGATCGACGGAAACACGTCGACGCTGCCGCCGACGGCGAGCCATGTCAGTGACAACCCGAGAGTTCCGAGCAGAGCGAAGCCGGTGGAGACCATCGCGGCCGCGACGGTTTTCGCGGCGGCGATTTCGAGGCGGCTGATCGGTCTGAGTGTGAGGAAGGACAGTGTCTTGTCGCGTCGCTCGTCGCCCAGCGCGGATCCGGCGAGGATGAGGCTGGTGATGGGGATGACGAGAGAGAAGAAGGGCACGACGAGCAGGACGGCCAGTTCGAGGTCGAGCGCGGCGCGATTCGCCGAGCGCGCGGCAATCATCAGCAGCAAAGCGGGCACGAGGCTCAGCAGTCCGAAACCGATGAGCCGGGATTTGCCCGTGAGTTGTCGCGCGGTCACGCGCACGATCGCGAGGAATGGTGTCATCGGCGGATGCTCAGCAGGTGGCGGAATACACTTTCGAGCGACACGTCGACCGGTTCGAAGCGTGTGACGCGCACGGATCGTTCGATCGAGATCGCGGGCAGCGCGGTGCCGAGTGCGGCGAGGTTCGATGTTTCGACTTCGAGGCCGCCATCGACGAAGTGAATACCGAGGACCGCGGGCACGTCAAGGAGCGCCTTGGCGATGATTCTCGGGTCGTCGGCGTCGATGCGGACCTTGTGCGGGATGTGCGACATCGCCGCGCGGATCGCGCGGATGTGGCCGGCGGCTGCAACCTTGCCGTCGAGGATGGTGATCACGCGGTCGGTCAGTCGTTCGACTTCTGCGAGCACGTGTGACGAGACGATGATCGTGCGGCCGGCATCGGCGAGTTCGTGGAAGATGCCAATGAGCACGGCGCGCTGCGTCGGATCTGCGCCGTTCAACGGTTCATCGAGCACGAGGAAGTCGGGATCGTTCACCAGCGCGGCCGCGACCTTCGCACGCTGTCGCATGCCCTTCGAGTACTCGGCGATCGGACGGTCGGCGGCGTCCTGCATGTTCACGCGCGCAATCGCAGCGTTGATCGCACGATCGGATGCATCACACCGGCTCAGCTGCGCGGCGTATCGAACGAGTTGACGCGTCGAGAGGTGGCCGTACACGGCGTCGTCCTCGGGAACGAAGCCGATGCGACGGTACACGGACGTGTCCTTGCGCGGGTCCTTGCCGAAGACGGACACGGTTCCTTCCGACGGACACAGCAGACCGGTGATCATGCGCAGCAGCGTGGTCTTCCCCGCACCGTTGGGTCCGAGCACGCCCGTGATACCGGGGCCGAAGGAGCACGTCACGTCGGACACGGCGACCTTGGTGCCGAACCACTTCGACACGCCGTGGACGGCAACGGTCGGCTCCGCGACACGCGCCGGATCGCGCACCGGCGTCGTCGGCGCGGTGGTTTCGACCGGCGATGTTGCCGCGGTGAAGCCGACCGTCGATGGCGCTGCGGTCTCGGGAACCTGTGTCGTGGTCATCAGAACGCCCCCCGGTATTTGCGGTGCGCGATCACACCCGTCACGATCGTGATGAAGACGATCGCCACGGCGCCAACCCAGGGTTCGAGGCCGACGCGGTCCAGCACCCACTGCTCTGGTTCGCGATCGAAGAGCCAATCCCGCACGGACAGCGGATTCCACAACAGCGCGAGCGGCGCCAGGATTTTGAAGACGATCTGCTCCGTCGCCCTCGGCGTGATTTCGATCAGTGCGCCGCTCATGATCATGACGAGCACGTAGACGCCGGACGCGATCGGGACGCGGCGAACAAAAGTGGCGACCAGGAACGCCGGCGCACCGTAGCCGAGCACGTACGCGGCGGTTGTGCCGACGATCGCCGGGATTTCCTTGCCGTGCTCCACCAGCCCCGCGCGGAAGCCATCGACGTAGAGCGCCGAGATGCCGAAGTACAGAATCGTGTGCGGGATCAGGATGAACAGCGACGTGAGCATGACGAGTGTGATGCCGCGCGCGAGCAGGTAATCCATCGCGCGCACGGGACGCGACGCGTAGATCGCGAGTACGCCGTTTTCGCGGTCCGGAATCAGAAGTGTCGGCGCGACATGAGCGACGAAGAGCATGGCGAGCGTGCCGATGATCTGGAAGAATTGCGCCGGGTCACCGAACGGGCCGGCGTCTTCGAGTGTGAATCCCGCGGCGACAAACGTGAGTGCGACCACCCACGCCGCCGGGACAAGCGCCGCCGCGATCAGACTCCACGGCGACCACTTTGCCCAGGGTTTTCTGCGCAGTCCCAGCGCGCGGCGGCTGCCGTCGATGATCATCGCGCGGATCGCGGCGCGACGCCCGAGCCGCAACCCTTCGTGCGGCGCGTAGCCGAGATCGTAGACCGTGCCTTCGGCAGTACTCACGAGACCCCTCGACCTTCTTCGAAGTAGGCGTCCTCCAGCGTTTTCACGCTGGCCTTCAGCAGGCTGAGGCCGCCACCGGTTTCCACGAGAACACGATTGATGAGGTCGTACGGATCGCTCCCGCTCGCCGTGACATCGAGGTGGTGGCCTCTCCTGTGCACGGCCGCGCCGCGCTCGCGCAGCAGGGCTTCGACTGCGTCAACGTTGTCGAGCACTTCGATTTCAACGGTTTCGCCGGATGTGAGCGCGTCGAGTGTGCTGTTCCGGATGATGCGGCCGCCTTCGATCATGACGATCCAGTCGCACGTGCTCTCGATGTCGGTGAGCACGTGGCTCGAGACCAGCGTGTAGATGCCGAAGCCCTTCAACCGACCGATCAGGCGGAGCATCTGATCGCGCCCCTCCGGATCGAGCCCCGCGAGCGGTTCGTCGAGCAGGACGAGGTCGGGATCGTGCACGATCGCCTGCGCCAGCAGCGCACGCTGCATCATGCCCGTCGAAAAGTCGCCGAGGTATCGGAAACGCTCCTCGTGCAGCCCCACCAGCGTCAGCACGTCCGATGCGCGCTGCCGGGCCGCTCGCGGCGGGATTCCCGCGAGTTGCGCCGCGTAGATCATGAAGTCCGCCGCGGTCTGGTCGGGCGGAAGCCCACCGCGCTCGGGCATGTAACCGACGCGCTCGCGCACCGCGATCGTGTCGTCGGTCACCGAGAGGCCAAGCACCCGCACACGGCCCGC
>Ga0255338_1002981_pt1 | contig 22039 bp, 24 predicted proteins | sample MeOH1_35cm_T4_19_FD_203715 | JGI IMG/M metagenome (GOLD analysis project Ga0255338, IMG submission 203715) | Sandy soil microbial communities from University of British Columbia, Vancouver, Canada - MeOH1_35cm_T4_195 | ecosystem: Engineered > Artificial ecosystem > Sand microcosm > Unclassified ...
ACAAGCATGTTAGGAAATAATCAATGGCAATGAGTGTTGGCTCTGACGGCGGTGAAGACAAGCCGATGTCCGACATCAACACGACGCCGCTCGTCGACGTCATGCTGGTGTTGCTCATCATCTTCCTCATCGCGGTCCCGGTCGTCGTCCAGACGGTTCAGCTACAGCTTCCCAAGGTCGCGTTCGAGCCGACGACGACGAAACCGGAAAATGTTTCCCTGTCGATCACGCAGGCCTCCGACGGCAGCTGCGCGGTCTACTGGAACCTGACCCGCGTGTCCTCCGACGAGCTGCTCGACCGCGCGGTCGCGAAGCTGGAAGCGGACATCAAGAAGGCGGGCGGCGTTGAAAATCTGACGCCCGAGGATCTGCCCGAAGTGCATATCCGCGGCGACATCAACGTCCCCTATCGGTGCATCGGCGGCACCATCTACACGATGCAACGCGCCGGTTTCCCGAAGGTCGGCTTCATCTCCGAGCCCGAACCGGGCACGACGACCCGCCGGCTTTAAGTTCTAGGAGTATCGCCATGGCAATGAGTGCCGGAAGAGACGATGGCGAACCGATGGTGGAAATGAACACGACGCCGTTGATCGACGTCATGCTCGTTCTCCTCATCATGTTCATCATCACCATCCCGATCCAGACCCACGCGGTCAAGATCGACCTGCCGCAGAACGCGCCCCCGACCGACAGCGTCATCGACCCTGTCAAGAACAAGGTGGCGATCGATCCCAGCGGCATCATCACCTGGAACGGTTCGGCCATCGACCTGCTGACCCTGCGTCAGTATCTGCAGCAGTCGCTGCGGTTGCCGGTCGAGCCCGAACTGCAGTTCCAGCCCAATGCGGCGACCCGCTATGTCGTGGTCGACCAGGTGCTGGCGGAGATCAAGCGTGCTGGCGTGACCAAGCTCGGCTTCGTTGGCAACGAACAATACGGCAAGTTCTAAAATCATCGAGATCGGGTTCTGGCAATGCCGGAACCCGGTTCGGAAAAGAGACAATGCGCATCGGACAGGGGCGCGCGATCGCCATCGGATGAGATCATCTGATGCTGCCGGGCTCCCAAGGCACGAATACGCCGCCGCTATCTGGCCGGGAATGTTCGACTTCCCGTTTCCGGGCGCGGGCTGGGGTGACGCAATCGGCCTTGTAATCCGCCGATCTGAATAGGGGCTGTTTCGGCAGCCCCTTATTTTTGCTCTGCGCGGTCCGGCTTAATGCTTTCTTCACCGTGATGGGCGATGATGTCGGCGGTCAAATCGGCATTGGGTCATGGGCGTCACTCTTCAGACAAAACCGTATCGTGGCAATAACCGTCTGGCGGACCGCCGCACGATAGTGATCGGCGTTCGCGTCCGCCGGCCTGGCGAAACCTGGTTCAAGAGCTACATCACGGATGTTTCGGAGGTTGGTTTCCGCCTGAAAAGCTTCATGAAGCTAGCCGCGGACGATGATCTCTGGATCATGCTGCCAGGCTTCGAAGGCCGCCGCGCGCGTGTGCTGTGGAGTCGGTCGCACGAGTCGGGTTGCGTTTTCGAGCGCCCTCTGCATCCGGCCATTCTCGATCATATCGTCAGGATCAGCCAGTAAGTTCTTCGGCACCGGCATGGGGACGGCGTTTCGCGCATTGGCGAGTTTTTAGTCCTCCAGATGGAGGAACCCCTGCGACCTCAGTGGGATACTGGCTTCAGCCATAGATTCTGCCAGTGCAGACTACGGGCTACGGCAGCGGTCGTCACACGCCTTTTCACCATCGCTACATCTGGTCTGGGCGCCGGAATATCGGTTCAAGGTGCTTCATTGCGACGCGCGCTTGCGGGTTCGCGAGATCATCCGGCAGGTCTGTGCCGAGATGGGCGTGACAATCGTTCATGGGCGCTCTCTCGCGATCACGTCCATATGTTCGTCGAGATACCGCCGCACGTCTCGGTCAGCGACTTCGTGTGTCGCGCCAAGGGCCAGTCATCGCGCAAAATCCAGCAGGAGTTCGAGCATATCCGCAAGCGCTATAGGGGCCAACGCTTCTGGCAGCGCGGCTACTTCTCGACGACATCGGCAACATCACCGATGACGCCATCCCTCGTTACCTCGACAGGCATGGCCACAAAAACGGCTTCAGGCCCACCGCCCGATCCCGCCGACGTCAGCCGGTCAGGCATTCAGATTTTCTGGCTATGAACCGGCGGTCTCCTTAAAAAGCTATTCTCCAAATAATGAGTTTCCTAATGGCCCTCATGCCCCTCGGCCAGCGCTTCCAGCACATCGTCCAGCCGCGCCGGATCGCCCAGTGCAATTACCTGCCCGTCGCTGTCGTGCGTCAACGGATCGCCCGCCCAGTCGCACATGCGCCCGCCCGCGCCTTCGACTACCGGCACCAGCGCTGCCAGATCATGCAGCTTCAACCCCGCCTCGACGACGATATCGACATGACCGGAGGCGATCAGCCCGTAATTGTAGCAATCGCCGCCCCAGACCGTATCCCGGCACTGCGCCGCCAGCCGCGAGAAATGCTCGGCCGTGCAGCCGGGGAAAAGCTGCGGCGCGGTTGAAGCGAGGATCGCCTGATCCAGATCCCGGCAGGCCCGCGCCGTCACCGGCTTGCCGTTGAAGGTGGTCGGCTGCCCCATCATCCCGGCCCAACGCTCTCCGGCGATCGGCTGGTCAATGATGCCGATGGTCGGCCAGCCCGCCTGGGTCAGCGCCACCAGCGTCCCGAAGATCGGCCGCCCGGCGATGAAGCTGCGCGTCCCATCGATCGGATCGAGTATCCACACCCGCTCCGCATCCTCGCGCGTCGCGCCATATTCCTCTCCGATGATGCCGTCCTGCGGCCGTTCCTTCTCCAATATCGCCCGGATCGCCGCCTCCGCAGCGCGGTCGGCCTCGGTCACGGGCGATTTGTCGGACTTGAATTCCATATCGTAGCGCGCCCGAAAAAAAGGGCGGATCGCCGCGCCGGCGGCGTCGGCAAGGCGGTTGGCAAGGGCCAGGTCATCGCGGGTCGTCATGCGCCTCGACCTAGAGCATTTTCAAGTCGGGCGGAACGCCTGACGGCCCAAGAAAATGCGGAAAACAAATATCGCGGCAAAGGGACGGAAAGGCTAGGCTGATCCCGCCCGATTCCTTTAAAATAAAGGAAGGAAAAGATGCCCGGCTCACCCGTCATCCCCGGCCTGCGCTATGCCGATGCGCCTGCCGCCATCCGCTTTCTGTGCGACGCTTTCGGCTTTGAATTGCGCGCCTGTTATGAAGATGAAGCCGATCCCCATATCGTCCATCATGCCGAACTGGTGCGGGGCGAGGGCATGATAATGCTGGGCAGCGCGCGCGACGGGGAAGGGGAGTCGCTTTACATCTGGACGACGCCCAGGGATCTGGGCGGCGTCACCACCTGCATCTATGTGGTCGTGCCCGACGCCGACGCCCACTGCCTCCACGCCCGCAACGAAGGCGCGGTGGTGGTGATCGAACCGCACGATAATGACGGCTATCCCGGCCGCGGCTACGAGGCGCTGGACCCGGAGGGTAACGTCTGGAGCTTCGGCACCTACGATCCCTGGGCGAGCGGGCTTTAAATCTTCCGCAACATGAGCCGTCTATTCTTCTGTATCGGCAAGGAGTTGGGCGTGGCTTTGATCGGCTGGATTTTGAGTTTCGTTGCCGTTTTCGGGGCCCTGGCGCTGCGGCAGGACATGCCTGTTGGAGGGGCGATGATGCTGTCGAACATGCTGTTCCTGCTGGCGGTTCTGAGCTGTCCCATGATCTGGCGCGAAAGCCCGCTCGGCATTTCGCGCGGCCAGCGCATCGTCGTGGCGCTTATCCTTTTCCTCTGCGTGCCGATGATCCTGCTGCCGACCGCCTGAAGGCCCGCCACGCGACTTCGCTTCATCGCGCATGAAAATGCCGCCGATGTTTCCACCGGCGGCGTTCCAAATCGGAAAATCCCTCGGCCTCAGTCGAACAGGCTGGAAACCGAGCTTTCGTCGGCAATGCGCTTGATCGCTTCGCCAAGCAGGGGCGCGATGGGCAGGTGGCGGATGCTCTTCGCGTTGTTCACGGCGTCGGTGCCCTGGATCGAATCGGTGATGACCAGTTCCTTGAGTTCCGACGCTTCGACGCGCGCCACCGCGCCGCCCGACAGCACGCCATGGCTGACATAGGCGGCCACTTCCTCGGCGCCCGCCGCCTTCAGCGCTGCGGCGGCGTTGCAGAGCGTGCCCGCCGAATCGACGATATCGTCGATCAGCACGCAGAAGCGGCCCTTCACGTCACCGATGATGTTCATGACTTCCGATTCGCCCGCCCGCTCGCGGCGCTTGTCGACAATGGCGAGCGGCGCGTTGTCTAGCCGCTTGGCGAGCGCCCGCGCACGCACCACGCCGCCGACATCGGGCGACACGACCATCAGGTTGCGATCGCCGAAGCGCGCCTGAATATCCGCGGACATGACCGGCGCACCGAACAGATTGTCGGTCGGGATGTCGAAGAAACCCTGAATCTGCCCGGCGTGCAGGTCGACCGACAGCACGCGATTGGCGCCCGCCGTGGTGATCAGGTTCGCGACCAGCTTGGCCGAGATCGGGGTGCGGGGGCCGGGTTTCCGGTCCTGCCGGGCATAGCCGAAATAGGGGAGGACCGCCGTGATTCGCTTGGCCGACGCGCGCTTCAGCGCATCGATCATGATCAGCAGTTCCATCAGATTGTCGTTGGTCGGGTAGGCCGTCGACTGGATCACGAATACGTCTTCGCCGCGGACATTCTCATGAATTTCCACGAAAACCTCTTCGTCCGCGAAGCGGCGGACGCTCGCATCGGTCAGGGGGATTTCGATATAGTCGGCGATGGCGGCCGCGAGCGGCTTGTTGGAATTGCCGGTCATGAGCTTCATGGCCAAACCCCCGTGACGAATTGATGACGCTGTATGAAACGCGGCCCCTTTAGCGGCGGAGGTCCCTCCTGAAAAGGCGCTTTCGCGCCTCGCGGCAAAATGAACCCCAGCATTTTCAGAACGGTGCTCAAACGAGGCATCGGGTTTGAAAATGTGGCTACAAATGACAGAGCATTTTGGCTGACGGCCAAAATGCTCTAGGGGCGCTTCTCATGACCGACAAACTCGTGATAGCCCTTGCCCAGATGACGCAGTCGGTGGGCGACTTGTCCGCCAATGCCGATGCGATGCTGGAATGGCGCGGCCGCGCCATGGATGCGGATCTCATCGTTTATCCCGAACTGCAACTGATCGGCTATCCGCCCGAGGATCTGGTGCTGAAGCCCGCCCTGGTAGACCGCGCCAATCACGAACTCGACCGACTGGCCCAGGCGACTGCGGATGGCGGCCCGGCCATGCTGGTGGGCACGGTCGTCGCCTCGCAAGGCGTCCTTTTCAACGTCGTCGCCCTGCTGGAAAACGGCGCTGTCACCGCGATCCGCCAGAAGCGCGAACTGCCCAATTACGGGACGTTCGATGAAAAGCGTCTCTTCGCTCCTGGCCCGCTGCCCGCGCCGATCGACTTCAGGGGCGTGAAGATCGGCGTCCCCATTTGCGAGGATATCTGGTTCCCGTTCGTCACCGCGCATTTGCGGGCCGAGGGCGCCGAAATCCTGATCAGCCCCAATGGCAGCCCGTTCGAGGTCGACAAGGACGACCGCCGCATCAACGCCGTGGCCGGCACGCGGGTCCGCGAAACCGGCTTGCCGCTTATCTATCTGAACCGCGTCGGCGGCCAGGACGAACTGGTGTTCGACGGCGCGTCCTTCGTGATGAACGGCGATCTGAGCCTTGCCCAGCAGCTTCCCGACTGGGAAGAATCCCTCGTCCTCACGAGCTGGGAAAAATGGGAAGGCCAGTGGGTCTGCCTGCCCGGCGATCGCCATATCCTCGATGAGCGCCCGGCCGACATCTACAACGCCATGGTCCTCGGCCTGCGCGACTATGTGAACAAGAATCGTTTCCCCGGCGTCGTCCTAGGCCTGTCCGGCGGCATCGATTCCGCCTTGTCCGCCGCGGTCGCCGTCGATGCGCTGGGCGCCGATCGCGTCTGGTGCGTGATGATGCCTTCGCGCTTCACCAGTCAGGAGAGCCTGGACGATGCTGTCGAATGCGCCCGGCTGCTCGGCGTCCGCTACGACAGCATCCCGATCGAACCGGCGGTGGCTGCTTTCGATTCCATGCTGGCCGACGTCTTCACCGGCCGCCAGCGCGACCTCACCGAAGAGAATATCCAGTCCCGCATTCGTGGGCTTACGCTGATGGGCCTGTCCAACAAATTTGGCCATATGCTGCTCACCACCGGCAACAAGAGCGAGATGTCGGTCGGCTACGCCACCATCTATGGCGACATGGCCGGCGGCTATTCGGTGCTCAAGGACGCCTACAAGACGACGGTTTTCGACCTCTGCCGCTGGCGCAACGAGAATGTGCCGTCGCTGGGCTTGGGCTTGGGCCCCAAGGGTCCGGTCATGCCGGAGCGCGTCATCACCAAGCCGCCCAGCGCCGAACTGCGCGACAATCAGAAGGATGAGGACAGCCTGCCCCCCTATGAGGTGCTGGACCCGATCCTCTACGGTCTGGTGGAAGAGGAATTGTCGGTCGAACAACTCGTCGCCCGCGGCTTCGACCGTGATACCGTCGCCCGCATCGAGCGCCTGCTCTACGTGGCCGAATATAAGCGCCGCCAGTCGCCCCCCGGCGTGAAGCTCGGCATGCGCAATTTCGGCCGCGACCGCCGTTACCCGATCACCAACGCCTTCCGTACGTTGTAACAGCCATGACCGTCATCACCCGCTTCGCCCCATCGCCCACCGGCAATCTTCATGTGGGCAATATTCGCGCTGCGCTCCACAACTGGCTGTGGGCGCGCAAGAGCGGGGGGCAGTTCCTGCTGCGCCTTGACGACACCGACCTGGAACGCTCGCGTCCCGAATATGCCGAAGCGATCAAGGCGGACCTGCAATGGCTCGGTCTCCACTGGGACGGCGAGGAAAAGCAGTCTGACCGCTTCGCCCTCTACGAGGCGCAATTCGAAGCCCTCAAAGCTGCGGGCCATGTCTATCCGGCCTATGAAACGAGCGAGGAACTGGACCTGCGCCGCAAGGTTCTGCTCGGTCGCGGCTTGCCTCCTGTCTACGACCGCGCGGCTTTATCGCTGACCCCGGACCAGATCGCGACCTACAAAGCCGAGGGCCGCCAGCCCCATTGGCGCTTCAAGCTCAATCATGACCAGCCCATCGCCTGGACCGACCTTATTCGCGGCGAACAGCGCTTCGACCCCAGGCTTCTGTCCGACCCGGTCATCCGCCGCGCCGACGGAAGCTGGCTCTATATGCTCCCCTCGGTGATCGATGACATCGCCATGGGCGTCACCCACGTCCTGCGCGGCGAGGACCATGTGTCCAACACCGCCACCCAGATCCAGATGTTCACGGCTATGGGCGCGCCGCTCCCAGCCTTCGCCCATGAAGCGCTGCTCACCGGCAGCGAAGGCAAGCTCTCCAAGCGCCTCGGCTCGATCGGCGTCGCCCATTTCCGCGAGATCGGCCTTGAACCCATGGCCATCGCCTCGCTGCTGGCCCGGCTGGGCAGTTCCATGCCGGTCGAGCCATTCACGAGTCCTGAGCCGCTGATCGACAGTTTCGACTTCGCTCATTTCGGCCGTGCCCCCGCGCGCTTCGATGAGGGGGAACTGGCGACCCTCAACCAGAAGATCGTTCACCTCCTGCCCTATGCCGCCGTTGCCGATCGCCTCCCCGAAGGCATGGACGAAGCCGCCTGGGAAGCCATACGCCCCAATCTGGAAACGGTCGCGGGCGCGGCCGGCTGGTGGCGGATCGTCACTGGTCCGATCGACGCCTCCGCACCGGCGGAAGAAGATCGCGATTTCCTGGCGCTGGCGCACGCCAGCTTGTCGGAAGCGACTTTCGACGCTGCCGTCTGGCGGACGCTCACCGAAGCGCTGAAGGCGGAAACCGGCCGTAAGGGCAAGGCGCTGTTCCTCCCCTTGCGCCGCGCGCTGACGGGCATGGATCACGGCCCCGACATGGGACAGATGCTGCCGCTGATCGGTAAAGAAGAGGCTTTGACCCGCCTGAAATTCTGACGGGGCACTCGCGGCCAGGCGGACTTTCCCCTCTCCCCCCTTCAGGAGTGGGGGAGAATGCTCCAATCAGCCCGCAGGCACATCCTGAAACTGAAGATTGGCGAGCCGGGCATAGATGCCCTTCTTCTGCATCAGCATGGCATGATCGCCCTGTTCGACCAACCGCCCCTCATCAAGCACGAGGATCCGATCCGCCGCCCGCACCGTGGCCAGGCGATGGGCGATGACGATGGTCGTGCGGCCCTGCATCAGCCGCCCCAGCGCATCCTGGACCAATCGTTCCGATTCGGCGTCCAGCGCAGAGGTCGCTTCGTCCAGCAGCAGGATCGGCGCATCGCGCAGCAGCGCGCGGGCGATCGACAGGCGTTGCCGCTGGCCCCCCGAAAGCCGGGCACCCCCTTCGCCCAGAAAGCTGTCGAGGCCTTCCGGAAGGGTGCGCAGAAAAGCTTCCGCATTGGCAGCGCGGGCCGCTGCCCAGATCTGGTCGTCGCTGGCATCCCATCGCCCGTAGCGCAGATTGTCCCGCGCCGACGCGGCAAAGATGATGTTTTCCTGCGGCACCATCGCCATCATGTCGCGCACCGCCGCCGGATCGGCCTGAGGCAAAGGCACGCCGTTCAGGCGGATCACGCCCGAATCCGGATCGTAGAAGCGCAGCGCCAACTGGATCAGGGTCGATTTCCCCGCGCCGGACGGGCCGACGATCGCCACCGTCTCGCCGGGCGCGATGTCGACCGAAATGCCGTGCAAGGCCGCCTGATCGGGCCGGGTGGGATAACGGAAATGCACATCCTCGAACTGGAGATGCGCGCCGTGCTCGGTTCGCGGCACTGGAACCGGGCGAGGAGGAGCCATGATCTGCGGCGTCGCGATCATCAGTTCATGCAGCCGTCCGGCGGCGCCCGCGCCGCGCAGCAGGTCGCCCCAGGTTTCGGACAGGGCGCCGAAAGCGCCCGCGACGAGCCCGCCGGTCAGCACGAAAGCGGCGATGCTGCCGCCCGACAGGCGTCCTGCCGCGACATCCAGCGCGCCCTGCCACATGACCGCGGTGATCGATCCGAAGACCAGGGCGATAACGATCGCCGTCATGGCTGCGCGCAGGCCTATCCGCCGCCGTGCCGTCATGAAGCCCGCCTCGACCGCGCTGTCGAATCGTGCCGCTTCCCGGCCTTCCTGGCCGAAAGCCTGGACGATCTTCATCGCGCTCAAGGTTTCCGAGGTGACGCTGCCGACATCGGCCAGCCGGTCCTGGCTGGCCCGCGACAGCGCGCGCACGCGGCGGCCCAGACCGACGATCGCGACCAAAATGATGGGAATGCCCAGCAGCAGCAGTCCGGCGAGCTTGGGCGCCAGGGCGAAGAGATAGATGAGCCCGCCGGTGCCCGTCACCAGGTTGCGCAGCGCGATCGACACGGTCGAACCCACCACCTGGTCGATGATCGCCGTATCGGCGGTCATGCGGGATGCGATTTCGGAGGGACGGTTTTCCTCGAAAAAGCGGGGTTCCTGCCGCAGCAGATTGGCCTGGGTCGCCGAACGTATGTCCGCGACGACGCGTTCGCCCAGCCAGGATACGAAATAGAAGCGCGCCGCCGTGGCCAATGCCAGGATCGCGACGATCAGGAACAGATATTCGAACCAGCGGCTGATGTCGCCCCCGCCCACGAATCCCCGGTCGATGACCAGCCGGAAGCCGCTGGGGATTGCCAGCGTCGCGGCGGATGAGACGATCAGGGCGATCATCGCGCCGGCAATGCGGCCCGGATAGCGGCTGGCGAAACGCCAGATCATCGCCAGGCTGCCAAGTGCGGGGCGCGTTTTGTCGCGCGGCGATGGTTGTTCCACATCCTCCATGGCGCCGGGCTCTAAAGGGATTTCGCGAGAAATGGAACATGGCACGGCGCCGAAATCTCGGCGTCATGAAATCCGGTCCGCCGCCCGCCGATCGCGCCCTATCGCGTCAATCCGCAGGCGCGATCTCCGCCGCCAGCGCCATGATGCGCTGGGGACCGGCGCGGCCGGTCAGGGCATAGGCCATGTCGCCCGCTTCCCAATAGGCGATGACGTCGTCCGCGCGCTGGGCGAGCAGTGGGCGCGCCTCCGCCGGGGTTTCTGCCCGGTCCGCAAAGAAGGAGAGTTGCTCGCCCTCCGGCGTGGTGATCGACACGGCGACGGCCGGGCTGTCGGGGGTCGGATAAAGCTGCACGTCATGGATGCGCCACCTTGGGGGCAGCGGAGGCAGGACGATGCCGGTCGATCGCTGGATTTCGGTGGGGTTGAGCGTGGCGCTTTCCACCTGCGACGCCATGCGTTGGCGCAGCAGCCCCGTGCGATGGGACGCGGCGGCTTCGTCCAGAAAGGTGCTGGCCTGCGCCGTCTGGGGAAATTCGCCCAGTTCGCCCCGCGCGATCCAGCCCGCGGCGATCAGCGCGGCCATGCCCGCGGCACGGGCAAGATGGCGCCAGGCCCGTCCATGATCATTGTCATTGGCGACGGGGATTGAGGTGTCGCGGCGGCGTCCGACCAGCGTGCCCTTGGTCCCGTCATGTTTCAGCCGGAAATCGATATGCGGCCAGCGCTTGCGCCAGCGCCGGGCGACGATCCGCTCGCCGGGGCGGGCGGCGTCGTCCAGCAGCACCACCGCGCCCGGAGAAAGGCGCGCGAACAGGCTGTCCGCCGCGCCGCGCACCAACGGATGCACCGCCCAGGGCGGCCCGTCGATGATCAGCAGGTCGATGCTGTCGGGCAGGCTGTCGATATCGTACCAGCGGCCCGGCCAGTCCCGACTCTGGACCGCGAGCGGCGCGTGGCGCAGATCGGCCGTCAGGCCATGGTCGGCAAGCCAGTTGCGGGTCGCCTGCACGAAGCCGTCATGCTGGTCGAAGCTGGTCAGCCGTCCCCCGCCGTGCAGCGCAAGGGCGCGGGCAGCGATCAGCGTGGAAGCGCCTGCGCCCAGTTCGACGACATTAGCAGGTCGCAGCCGGGCGATTTCCCGGACGATATGGCGCAGGAAGCCGACATCGGCCTTCCAGCTGCCCAGATGCGGCAGGGCGTCATGGGGCAGGCCCAGTTCATCGAGCAAGGCGCGCTTGTCCGCCTTGCGCCCGCCCGACAGGCTGGCCAGCAGCCAGGGCCATGTGATCGCGCCAAAGCCGATGCGCCATGCCCAATCACCCAGGGCGTCCGACAGCCGGCGCCGGGCCGCCAGCGCGTCGGCGTCGCTGAGGGACAGGAAGCCGGTCAATTCTCTGGAGGTCACGGGTACGCCTATCCTTTATAAGTGGGCCGACAGCAGTTATGCGGCGGGATATCCGGTTCGTACAGGTCCGACCATATTCAGCACAGGGAACGCCGATGACACGCATCATATCCGCGACTGTTGAACGTTGGCCGGTCGCGGGGGCTTTCATCATCAGCCGGGGAGCGAAGACATCGGTGGACGTCGTCGTCTGCACCGTGGGCGACGGCGCGCATGTCGGCCGGGGCGAGGGCACGGCGATCTATTATGAGGGCGAGACGGCCGAAGGCTGCGCGGCGGCGATCGACGCCTATGCCGGGCCGCTGGAGCGCGAGGCGTTGCTGGAGGCGATGCCGCGTGGGGCGGCGCGCAATGCGCTGGACTGCGCGCTTTGGGATCTGGAGGCGAAGCGGGCCGGGGTGCCGGTGTGGAAGCTGGCCGGGCTGGAGGAGCCGACGCCCTTGCCGACCGCCTTCACCATCAGCCTGGGCGAACCGGAGAAGATGGAGGCCGATGCGCGGGCGGCGGCGGGGCGCGGCTTCGGCCTGCTCAAATGCAAGCTGACCGGCGAGGGCGACCGGGCGCGGATCGCCGCGGTGCGGGCGGGCGCGCCGGACGTGCGGCTGATCGTCGACGCCAATGAGAGCTGGCATGATCTGGATATCGTGGCCGAGGCGCAAGCGCTGGCGGAACTGGGCGTCGAGATGGTCGAGCAGCCCATCTTCCATGGCAGGGAGGAACGGCTGGCGGGAATCAAGTCGCCGCTGCCGCTTTGCGCGGATGAGAGTTGTCATACGCGCGCCGATCTCGACTGGCTGGGGCATTTCGATGCGGTGAACATCAAGCTGGACAAGGCGGGCGGGCTGACCGAGGCGCTGGCCCTGTCGCGGGAGGCCAGAGCGCGGGGGTTTCGCGTGATGGTGGGCTGCATGTTGGGAACGTCGCTGGGGATCGCGCCGGCCGCGCTGGTGGCGCAGGGGGCGGACTGGATCGATCTGGACGGCGCGCTGTTGCTGGCGGAGGACCGGGAGGGCGCCCTTGCTCTACATGATGGGCTGCTCCATCCCGGCAGCCTGTGGGGCGCGGGCGCGGCGGGCTATCATCAATAGCCCAGCGTCAGACCCACGGCATAATATTTCGGCCCCACATTGGCCTTGGCGCGCAGCCTGGGGATCAGCGGCATGGCGAGCGTCGCATAGGGCCGCGCATGATCGCCGCTGAAGCGCACGCCCGCGCCGATGGTGGCGGAGGCGGGCAGGGTATAGCTCGCCTCCAAGCGCCCATAGAGCCTGGTACCGCCGTCGCGCAGATAGACGCCGCCGCCCGGCGTCAGGCTGAAGCCGCCAATGTCCAGCGCATAGCCCGCGCCGATTTCCGTGCCCCAATGACCATCGGCCCGACCATAATCGAGTTCGGCGCCGATCCCCTCGGCATGGGCTGCGGGAGCGAGGGCAAGTCCTGCGACGGCCAGCAAATAGCTCGGTTTCATGGAAATTCCGAAATGTCTGTTCATGGTCGCACCCGGCCTGACTCCCGCCGCCGCGGCAGGCAAGCGGGAGCATGACGGGCCGAGTCCGATATGCGGTCAGGCGAGTCGGGAGGGGGCCTCCGGATAGGGCATGACCGCCCGGCCATCCGGCGCGGCGGTGAAGCTGGTCTGCGTCGGATAGGCGAATTCGATCCCCTCCGCCTTGAAGCGCTTCCAGATGGCAAGGCCGACCCTGTGCCGCGACAGGAAATAATCGTGGGTGTCGGGGTCCGGCACGTCGAAATTGAGCTGATAGTCGAGCGAACTGGCGCCGAAGCTCACCAGCCCCGCATTGACGAAGATATGCCCCTGCGCCTCGACGATCTCCTTCAGCATGGCGGGGATCGCATCGGCCTTGTCCTCCGGCGTCTGGTAGATGATGCCGATCGCGAAGGTCACGCGCCGCTGCGTCAGCATCTGAAGGCTGGTGATCTCCTTCTGCAGCAGATTGGCGTTGGAAATCACCTTCTTTTCGCCGCTCATCGCGCGCAAATGCGTGCTTTTGAGACCGATATGCTCCACCCTGGCGGTGGTCTGGTCATAGGTGATGACCTCGCCCTGGCGGAAGGGCTTGTCGAAGATGATCGACAGCGCGGCGAACAGGTCGGAAAAGATGCCCTGCGCGGCCAGACCGATGGCGATGCCGCCGATGCCCAGGCCCGCGACCAGGCCAGTGACGTTGACGCCCAGATTGTCCAGCACGACGATCAGCGCGATCGCGAACAGAGCGAAGGTCACGAGCACCCGGATCAGGCCCATGGCATTGGCGAGGCTCTGGCTTTCGTCCGCCGATGTGCGCCGCTCGACCAGGCCCAGGATGATTTCCCGCGCCCAGATGGCGCATTGGAATACGGCGGCGATGGTGAAAAGAAAGGCGACGGTCTTCAGCACCATCTGCGGCGGGTTGGCGTAGCTGACGACCAGTCGCGCCGCGGCCGCCGCCATGAAGAAATGGGTGGTGCGGGCAAAGGCGCGGCCCGCGACATTGGCGAAGCCCAGCGTGTCGCCCGGAGCGCCCTTGAGCCGCCCGCCGACGCTGCGCAGCGCCGTCAGCAGGCTATAGATGACGACGGCCGCGCCGATCGCGATCAGGATCTGCAGATAGTGGAGCGAGAACCAGTGGACCGTCGAATGCCACATTTCCGCCAGATTGGGCGGGCGGACATCGATCTCGGGCAAGGCGACGGGGTCTTTCTTGGCCATGAATATCCTTGAAGCCGTGGGTGCGGGTCAGGCCGCCAGCGGGAGCGCGGAAGCAGTGTCCAGGCTCTCCAACAAGGCGATCAGTCCGCGTTCGTAACGGGAGAGATAGCGGGTTGCGCGCGGCAGGCGAAGCCCCTCGCGCCATTCATCCTGTCCGTCGCGGCAAAGCTCGATCAACGCGGGGTGGATATAGCTTTTGCGACTGATCGCCGGGGTGTTGCCCAGCGCTGCCGCCACCGGCTCTATCATCTGCTTCAAGGAAAGGCTGCCGGCGGCCAGCGCCTCGAAGGCGATGACGGAGGCGCCCCAGGTGCGGAAATGCTTGGCGGTGAAGTCGCCGCCCATCGCCTCCGCTATATAGGCGTTGACGTCGCTGGAGGTGATCGGCCGCGCGACGCCTTCCTCATCCATATATTGGAACAGATGCTGTCCCGGCAGATCCTGCACCGCGCGCGCGAAGCGGACGAGGCGGCGGTCGGTGACGGTCAGCTCATGCTCGCGGCCCGATTTGGCGCGATAGCGCAGGCGCAGCGCCTGGCCGCGCAGATCGACATGGCGGCGGCGCAGCGTGGTGGCGCCGAAGCTCTTGTTCGCGGCGGCATATTGTTCATTGCCGATGCGGACCTTGGCCAGATCGAGCAGGCGCACGACTGCGGCCAGCGTCCTTTCCTTGCGCAGGCCCCGTTTGGAGAGATCGGCCTCGATCCGGGCGCGCAGCTTTGGCAGGGCATGGCCGAAGGCGGCGCATCCGGCATATTTCTCCGCCTCCCGCGCGGTGCGGAAATCGGCGTGATAGCGATATTGCTTGCGCCCGCGGTCGTCATAGCCGGTCGCCTGGATATGGCCATTGGGGCGGGAACAGAACCAGCAGTCGCGATAAGCGGGCGGCATGGCGATGGCATTCAGCCGGTCGATCTCTTCCCGGTCGGTGATGCGCGCGCCGCTGGCGTCGAAATAGGCCCATCCTCGTTTCAAAGCCCGGCGCGTAATGCCGGGCAGGCTGTCATTGGCGTGGATGATGCTGGGCTTGGCTGGCATGATCGTCTCATGCCTTCAAACCCGTCATGGCCAGCTTCGTTCCGCTTCAGCCAAGGCCCGTCGGGCGGCGCAGCACGCGGCTCATCCCGTTGGACAGCCGCCAGTGGAGCGGGTGACGGCGCATCACCGACAGATGGGCGAGGGTCAGCGTCAGGCAGAGGATCGCGGCGGGAATCGCCACGGTCTGCGCTCCCGGCGCCAGCAGGGCGGCCGTCATCGCGGCGATTGCTCCGGCCAGCGCCATCAAAGTCGCGCCCGGCTCCCCATCCGGCCCTCGCAGCCAGAAGACGCAACCGCCCATCCCCAACGCAAAGGCCATGGCGAAGCGCGCCGCCTGCCCCGGCTCCGCCAGGCCGCAGCCGATGAGCAGCAGCAGAATCGCCCCCGCCAGACCCAGGCGCGGCAGGCGGCCAAGCAGATTGGCGATGACCGGATAGATCAGCAATTCGCCCATGGCGATGGCGATCAGGATCGCGGCGGCGAGCCGCGCCTGCTCCGGCCCCGCGATCAGCGCGACGACCGCCGTCCCGGCCCAGGGCGCGAGCCGCGCCGGCGCCATGCGGATGTGGCTGAACCAGCCCTGCAGGCCCGCCCGGGTTTCCCAACGGCGGTCGGCCAGCCGCAACTGGAATGCGGCGATGATGAACAGCGCCTCCGCGCCCCAGGGCAGCAGCGAAGGCGCGATCATCGGTGAGGCAAGCACCAGCCCCAGCAGCAGCCCGTGGGCCACGCCCAAAATCTTCAACTCGCCCTTCATGCGGCCCCCTGCGCGACTGGTGATGCGGGAAATAACGGCTGGCGCGCGGCGAACTTGCGTTTCCGGGTCAAATAGGTGTCGAGGCCGATCTGCAAGGACAGCATCATGAAGATGAAGGGCTGATAGGCGATGCCGACGAACAGCGATCCGACCATATAGATGACATGCCCTTGTTGCAGGGCGAGGGCGAAGGGCGCGACCCAGGCATCGTCGCCTTCCCGTTTCCGGTACATGCGCCGGATCGCCTCGGTGCGGATGAAGCAGGTCAGGTGCAGCAGCGCCCAGAGGAAGAAGCCGAAATAGCCCTGCTCGCCCAGCATCTCGAAATAGGCGCTGTGATAGGCGCGGCCATGATCGGTGACGATGCGCTTTTCCATGCGCGATCCGGCGGCGTCGACGACCCGTTCCTGCATGACATAGGTGAACTTGTTTTGCAGGTAATTGTCGAAGCCGCCGCCGCCCGGATGCTCCTTCACATAGTCGAGCGTCCATTTCCAGACTTCCAGCCGCGTCGAGGCGCTCTCGTCGCTCTGGTGATTCTCGATGGTCGACATGCGCTGGGTGAAGCTGGCGGGCAGGAACGGGATCGCCGCCACCGCCGCGACCGCCATCAGCGGGCCATAGAGGAAGCGCCGCTTCGACCGCATCAGCATCAGCCCCGCCAGAACGGCGATGCAGACCAGCCCGGTGCGCGCCTCCGTGCCGATGGGCATCAGCAGGCAGGCGAAGCAGAGCGCATAGGCGAACAGCTTCACCCGCCAGTCGGGCGGAAAGACGGTGCCATGCCGGGCCAGCCAGAGGATCAGCGGGATCAGCGAAATGGCGACGGTCGAAATGATGCTGCCTTCATACAGGCCGCTATTGTTGTCGACCATCAGGTTCAGCACGCCATAGCCGCCGCCCGACAGCGCCGTCTTCATGCCGCCATTGATGATGATCGTGCTGGCGCAGAGCACCATGAACAGGGCCAGCGCCTCGATGCGCAGGCGTGTGCGCAGGGTGACGGGCAGGAAGATCGCGAACACCATCGCCTTCCACACCCAGCCCCATTTGGTGACTGCGTTGATCGGGAAGTCCGCCGTCGCCGTGGTATAGCCGCACCAGGCGAGCAGCAGCAGCAGGATCACCTGCCGCGCGGAGAAGCGGCAGTCCCTCTTGTCGTCGACCAGCAGCCACGCCCCCACCGCCAGCACGAAGGCGATGAAAGAGATAGGGATGCTGTTCAGCAGGAAATAGGACAGCCTTTGAGGGGAAACGATGTCGATATAGGCATAGACCGCGATCAGCAGGAAAGGCCGCCTGAGACCCAGCAGAAAGAAGGCGCCGAGGAAGGCGACGAAGAACAGGTCACGCATCGTCGCGGACCTCATCCGGATCGCGGTCGAGATCGGGGCGCGACAGCAGCCGCCAGGCGGCCAGCATGATGACGCCGTGGCTGATGAGAAGGGAAAGGGCGTCGATCATCGCGCGAGGGGGCTGTCCGTAATCACGGCTTCCATCCCTAACCCAACAGAGTTGACGGCCCGTTAAACCTTTTCCGGCAAGACTCAGGGCCATGACACGGATTCTCCATGTGCTGGACCACAGCCTGCCGATGCATAGCGGATACACCTTTCGCACCCGCGCGATCCTGCGGGCGCAATTGGCCAAGGGCTGGGAGGTGCGTGGCATCACCGGCCATCGTCACGCTGCGCCGGGACCGCTGGAGGAAATCGTGGACGGTCTGCATTTCCACCGCACGCCCGGCGAATCGACCGGCGGCAATCCGCTGCTGCGCGAATGGCGCGACATTTCCGCTCATGCCGACGCCATCGAAGCGCTGGTGCGCCAGTGGCGGCCCGACATCATACACGCCCATTCGCCGGTGCTGAACGCCATCGCCGCGCAGAAGGTGGCGAAGCGCCACAACATCCCCATGGTCTACGAAATCCGCGCCTTCTGGGAAGATGCCGCGGTCGGCAACGGCACGGGGACGGAGGGCAGCCCGCGCTATTGGCTGACTCGCCAGCTCGAAACCCATGCGGTGCGCGCCGCCGATGCGGTGGCGGTGATCTGCGAAGGCCTGCGCGGCGATCTGGTTGCGCGGGGGATCGACAAGGACAAGATCATCGTCTCGCCCAATGGCGTCGACATGGAGCAGTTTGGCACGCCCGTCGCCCGCGACCCGGCGCTGACGAAGAAATTGGGACTGGAGGGCGCCGATGTCGTCGGCTTCATTGGCAGCTTCTACGATTATGAAGGGCTGGACGACCTGATCGCCGCCTTGCCGAAACTGGTGCGCGCCCGGCCGAAGGCGAAGCTGTTGCTGGTCGGTGGCGGCCCATGCGAACAGGCGTTGCGGGATCAGGCCATAGCCTCCCCCTTTGCCGACCATATCGTCTTCGTCGGCCGCGTGCCGCACGGTCAGGTCGAGGATTATTATGCGCAGGTCGACATCCTTGCCTATCCGCGCAAGGCGATGCGCCTCACCGATCTGGTGACCCCGTTGAAACCGCTGGAAGCGATGGCGCAGGGCCGCCTGGTCGCAGCCTCCGGCGTCGGCGGCCATCGCGAATTGATCGAGCAGGGCGTCACCGGCACGCTGTTCGCGCCCAACGATCCGCCAGCCATCGCCGCCGCGTTGGCGGACATGTTCGGGGATCGCAGCTTCTGGGACGATCGGCGGGCGGTGGCGCGCGCCTTCGTGGAACGGGAGCGTAACTGGTCGTCAAACATTCTTCGTTACGAACCTGTCTACCGGCAATTGCTGGCCCGCCCTCAGCGGGTTCGGGCGGCGGCCTGAGAAGGCGGATGGGCAGATGGATGAGCAGATGGACAGGGGCGCTGTTGGGCGCGCTGGGGGTCGGATTGCTGCTGTTCTCCCTGCCGGCCGGGCTGGTCGAGACGGTGGTGGCGTCGAGTGGCCTCAGCGAAGCCATCCCGGCGGCCGCGCCGCCGCTGGGGATGACGGCCCGGCTGCTGCTGGCGGGTTTCGGGGCCGCGATGGCGCTCGGCGTGATCGGGGCGGGGCAAAGGGAAAAGCGCGTCGCTCTGCTGACGCATGACAGGGAAGGGCGCGGGAATGGCGCCGCAGGAGTGAGCAAAATGGGTTTTGCATTGTCCAAGCTGAGCTGGCTGTCGCGTGACCGGAGCAAGTCGTGCCCGGCGCTGCGCCGCGCCGATGCCCATCCCGACGCGCCTGCGCGCCCGCCGATCTTCGCCAGCCGCGACTTTGGCGGGCTGGACATTTTCGCCCGCACCGCGCCGGAACGTGACAAGATCGACACGGAAGTCGCGGACGATGTCGCGCCCGCCGCCGGCCTGTCCATCCCCAGCATGCCGGAGGAGATGACGGAAGAGAGCGCCTTCGTCCGCCTTCAGCGCGCTTTTTCCCCGGAAACCGTCGACGCCGATTATGAGGAGATTGCGGAGCCGGCGCAGCCGCAGGCCGCCCCCGTCGCGCATCTTTCCCTGGCGGAACTGACCCGGCGGCTGGAACGCGGCCTCGCCCAGCGCAAGCGCATGGGCCGGCCCGCCTCGGTGCTGGCCGACATGCCCGTCGAGGCTGCCGTGCCGGTGCGCGACCATGTCGAACAGGGCGTCGATGAAGCATTGCGCGCCGCCCTGGGGAATTTGCGCAACATGGCTGGCCGCGCGCGTTGAATTGATGGACGGGAGCGTGCGGCCATGCGCGCTCCGATCAAGATGGTCACCAATCCTCGATGGTGAGCGCTGACAGCTCGATCCATTCGCTGCCCGGCACGGGATGGCGGTCGTCGATGCTGATGTCCGCGACGAAATGGCCGGCCAGGCTCCATTCCGCTTCCTCGATCCCATCGGCAAAGGCCGCGCATCGTTCTGCTGCGCCGGGTCCGGTGAAGCGCAACCCGATGGCATGGCGTCGCCCCTGAAACAGCGCGCTGGCCCAGGGGCGACTGGCGGCGCGTTCCACCGTGGCGGCCGCCCCCGCCCGCTCCAGCAATTGCGTCAGAAGCCGGGGAAGGGGATCGCGCGCCTTCGCCGTCGGCTCCCCATTTCGGACCAGATTTGCGTTGGCGGCGTTCATGTCGATGCTTGTCATTGGCTGACGCTCCTGCGATATGTGTTCATGAAATGTTCTACGCGTCTCCTCATTCTGTCCCCCGGTTCGCGCCCCTTGCGCAGGTCGAAGACCAGCCGTGGATCGCGAACGCTCTCGCGGCCAAATCTGGTCGCCGGAATAGCATTTTCTCGCAGAAATTTTTCGACGGCACGCAACAGCATCGTCCTGTTTCTCCTCTGTCGATTCGATTCGCCCCCTGCGAATCCCGAAGTCATTTTCTTGTTGCCCTATTTCCTACTTGTCTAGGAAAATTCCTATCATTATGGATGAAATATGGTCGGTAACGGAGAAGATCCACGCATCGCGCTGGAACGGCTGATTGCCGAGCGGGGAGACAGCTATTCCGATCTCTCGCGCCTGCTCAACCGCAATCCGGCCTATATCCAGCAGTTCATCAAACGGGGCACGCCGCGTAAGCTGGATGAGGAGGACCGGCGCATATTGGCCCGCTATTTCGGCGTGGCGGAGGAGGTGCTGGGCGGATCGGCTGCGCGGGGAACGGCGCCTGTCAAGGTGCGGTCCTTGCCTTCCGTCGTCACCGTGCCGCGCCTGTCCCTGGGTGCGTCGGCCGGGCCGGGTTCGCTGGACGAGGATGAGCGGACGACCGGCGTGATGGCGTTCGACGCCAACTGGCTGCGCCATCTGGGCGTGCGGCCGCAAAAAATATCGATCATCCGCGTCGACGGCGAATCGATGGCGCCGACGCTGAGCGACGGCGATGAGATCATGGTCGATCATGATGACGACGCGACCCGGCTGCGCGACGGCGTCTATGTGCTGCGGCTCGACGGCGTGCTGATGGTGAAGCGGGTGGCCATGGGGCCGCGCCGGGGACTGTTTTCGGTTCTCAGCGACAATCCCCACTATCCGGACTGGATCGATATCGACCCGGCGCTCGTCGTCATTGTGGGAAGGGTGGTCTGGACCGGACGGCGACTGGTATAGGAGGCGCGTGGTTTTGGAGAACGCTTGGTTTGGAGATAGGGCTTTGAACGACAATGGCGCGGTCATCCGCAAGGCAAGGGAATGGCGCGGCGCGCGATTGGCGCTGGCGACGGTCGTGTCGACCTGGGGATCGGCGCCCCGGCCGCGTGGCAGCCATATGGTCGTCCATGAGGATGGCCGCTTCGAAGGCAGCATTTCGGGGGGATGCGTCGAAACCGACGTGCTTCAGCGCGCCGCCGAGGTGATCGCCGGGCGTCCGGCCCATCTGGAAATTTATGGCGTGGCCGATGGAGACGCCTGGGCCGTCGGCCTGCCCTGCGGCGGGGAGATCAGCGTGCTGGTTCAGGCGATCGGGCCGAATGGCTTCGATGCGGCGCTGTTCGATCGGATCGCCACGGAAAGCGAAAAAGGCAGGGCGCTGACCCTGTCGACAGACCTGGAAACCGGCCTGACGCGGGAAGGCGCGAGCGAGGGGCAGTTCCACAACCGCTACGATCCGCCGCGCCGGGTGCTGATCGTGGGCGCGGTGCAGATCGCTCAGTCGCTGAGCGCGCTGGCGCAGGCGATCGGCGTCACGCCGGTCGTCATCGATCCGCGCGGCCGTTTTCTGACGGAGGAACGATTCCCCGGCGTCGAACTGGACGATCGCTGGCCCGATGAAGCGGTCGCCGCCCGCTTCCCCGGCGAATCGACGGCGGTGGTGACGCTCAGCCATGACATCAAGATCGACGATCCGGCGCTGATCGCCGCGCTGCGCGCCCCGACAGGCTATATCGCCGCGCTGGGATCGCGCAAAAGCCATGCGGCGCGGTTGGGCCGGCTGACCGCCATGGGTTTTTCGGCGGAGGAACTGGCGCGCATAGACGGCCCTGCCGGACTGGATATTGGCGCGATCGGGGCCGCGGAAATTGCTCTCTCCATCGTCGCCGGCATGATCGCCGGCTTCAACGCCACGCGCTGAAAATCCACCCTATCGCGAAGCGAGCGGTAGCGGAGGAAGGACGCCGTGCCCTAGGACGGATCGACATTCAGCCCTGACGGCCTGCAAATGGCACTTTTCCGTGCTTCCGGTGCTCACCTACTTTTAGTACGCTGCGCTCCGGGTCACGGAAAACCACCATTTTCGGCGCGTCATCATCTGAATGTCG
>Ga0255338_1002982_pt1 | contig 22029 bp, 16 predicted proteins | sample MeOH1_35cm_T4_19_FD_203715 | JGI IMG/M metagenome (GOLD analysis project Ga0255338, IMG submission 203715) | Sandy soil microbial communities from University of British Columbia, Vancouver, Canada - MeOH1_35cm_T4_195 | ecosystem: Engineered > Artificial ecosystem > Sand microcosm > Unclassified ...
GAGCCGTTCAGCCCCGACATGTGGTCCCAGTTCATGAACATGCAGGGCCCGATGATGCAGGGGATGATGAGCAACTACATCGAGCAGAGCAAGAACCTGTTCGTGCAGATGCAGGAACAGATGCAGAGCCAGGCCAAGAACATGTTCGGCACGTTCCCGTTCAATCAGCCGGAGAAGAAGTAGGGCGGGTGTCTGCCGGCTGGCCTGCCACCATCTCCGCCCCGGCCACGGGCGGCAGGTTTTCGCGCAAGGGCTGGCCGGACGATCGTCGAAATGGCTGGCCTCAGGCCGGGCCGGCGTGCAGACGGATTCCCAGTGCGCGCATCACCTTCCAGATGGTGCTGAATTCGGGGTTGCCTTCGCCTGACAGGGAACGATAGAGATTCTCGCGCGACAGCCCCGTGTCGCGCGCCAGCTTCGACATGCCCCGCGCCTTGGCGATGACGCCCAGCGCATGCGCGATGAAACTGGGATCGTCGCCGGCTTCGGCCAGGCAGGCCTCGAAATAGGCGACCATATCCTCGTCCGTTTTCAGGTGTTCGGCGGAGTCCCAGGGGCGAGTGGATTCTTTCATGGCTTACTCCAGGTCGAGACGTGCGGCGATGGCATGGGCTTTGTCGATGTCGGCCTGCTGTGTCGCCTTGTCTCCGCCGCATAGCAGGATCACGAGCACCGCGCCGCGTTGCTGAAAATAGACTCTGTAACCGGGCCCGTGGTCGATGCGCATTTCGCTGATGCCGCCGCCGACAGGCTTGGCATCGCCGGGGTTTCCGTGCTCCAGGCGGTCGATGCGGACCTGTATGCGGATCCGGGCCTGCCGGTCGCGCAGCCCGGCGAACCAGGCGTCGAAGGTGGTCGTGGTCCGGATCTCGAACATGGCCAGACTGTAGCGTATGCGCTACGATCTCGCAACGGCTCCCCGCGGCCCGCGCCGAAGTCCGCCGCCGGGGGATCGGTTAGAATCACGCCGGTCCGGGCAGCGCCAGCAACGATCGCGGCGGCTGCCTCTCCCGAATGTGGCGATTCATCTGCGTGATCGTCCGCGCAGCGCCAATCCCGATGCCCTCCGAAATCCAAGCCATTCCCGCAGCACATGCCGCCCAGGCCGAGCCCGTCCAGGCGCCCGGTTTCGCGTTTTCCGCGGCGCCGGCATATCGCCGGGGCAAGGGCAGCGGCTGCGCGCCCACTCCCGCATGAGCCGGCTCTTCCTCGCCCCGATGGAAGGGCTTGCCGACTACGTCCTGCGCGACGTGCTGACCGCCGCGGGCGGCTATGACGGGTGCGTCTCCGAGTTCGTCCGGGTGACGGGCTCGCTGCTGCCCGGGCGCGTCTACGAGCGGGACACGCCCGAGGTGCTGCACGGCGCCCGCACGCCCGGCGGCACGCCGATGGTGATCCAGTTGCTCGGCAGCGATCCCGAATGGCTGGCGCGGAATGCCGCCCAGGCCGCGGCGCTGTCGCCGCACGGCCTCGACCTCAACTTCGGCTGTCCCGCGAAGGTCGTCAACCGGCACGGCGGAGGGGCCATGCTGCTGGCGGACCCCGGCCTGCTCAACCGCATCGTGTCGTCGGTCCGCGCCGCGGTGCCCGCCGGCATCGCCGTGACCGCCAAGATGCGGCTGGGCGTGTCCGACACCTCGCTGGCCATCGACTGCGCCACCGCGCTGGCCGAAGGCGGCGCGGCCTCCATCGTCGTGCATGCCCGCACGCGCGACCACGGCTACCGGCCCCCGGCCCACTGGGAATGGATCGCGCGCATCGATGACGCGGTGGACGTGCCCGTCATTGCCAACGGCGACGTCTGGACCGTGGACGACTGGGAGCGATGCCGGGCCGTGAGCGGCTGCGCCGACGTGATGATCGGGCGCGGCGCCGTGTCCGATCCCTTCCTGGCCCTGCGCATACGCGGGCGCATGGAGCGCTCGCCCTGCGGCGAGGAATGGCCGCTGGTGCTCCGTCATATCGCCGACTACCTGAAGAAACTGCAGGACCGCATCGCCTCCTGCCATGAGCACGGCCGCGTCAAGCTGTGGCTCAGCTACCTGAAGCGGACCTGGCCGCAGGCCGCCGAACTGCATGACGCGATCCGGCGCATGCAGGATTCGAGGGAAATACGTGGGGTGATAGAAAATGCTGTGGCGCCCTTGCCCGCATCGTCATCGTTAAAGTGATGTTTGCTTAGTATTTCTCCCCATAGCATAGTCTCGCCGTCATTCCGATTCGAACCCCTGATATTGCGGAGCGAGTTCGCTTTCCATCAGCCGTTCGACACTGTCCGCAATGTTCTCACTCCCACAGCCTGCGTGTCAGCTCACTACTGTCACGGCGCCGTCCCACCTCCAGCACGACGCTAGCTAACTACCTCCGGCGTCACATAGGCGGAGCGTTACTGCAGCACTCTGGATGTCAGCGTGTGCTCAGCAACCCAAAAGCGGCACCTAATGAGTGCGGAAGAATCCATCGGGTGCCAAGACTGTTCTCTGTGATCTTATCGACTCAGAGGCGCTGAGATTTTTGTGGACTTCGGAATATACCTAAGTTTTTTCCGAAATCAAATTACCGTTGAATTGGTTCCATAAAAATAATTAATTCATATTTAATTCCAGTAACAAAAATAAGATGGTCGGATTAGGAGTTGACCGATTTTATCGCGATTGCAGAATCGGTATGCTGTCCCATTGTGCACGGCTGTCTCTTGTTAATCCATGACTGGAGATGCCATTGTTGACTCGGTTGGGGATAAAGAAAGTCAAGAAAGTCAAGAGAGGCGCGTGGTTGGAGTGGGGAGGCCAGTCCGTCGCGTTGCGCGCGTCGGAGCGAAGAGATTTTTCCTGGCTCGGGTCGGGCGACGTGAACAGGCAGCCTCTGCTTGTTCAGTGGGTTCATGCCTGTCAAGGTGGATTTAGACGGATTTTTGTTTCTCTATACCGAATTCAATTATTGCTGAGAAATCTCATGTCCATTGATATTGGTACTCTCCCGACCGTCACGGTCTATGCAAATCCGCCACAAGGTGATCCATTTTGGGGTACTGGTAGCAGCGGTACCTCGCCCGTCATGCCGCCCCCGGGTTCGCCTCCTACTAATCCGGCGCAGTTGGCCTACGGCTTAATGTACAACGGCGTGAAGGTTTTTGACCAGGCCCAATTGGGTAACCCTCAAGGCGTCCTTGAGGAATTCTGCAAGGGCTTGAGTGGCCGACCTGGTCCCTTTGCGTGGGGGCAGATTCGCTCGTGGGGCGAGTTTACTGATCACATGGCGGCTCACTCGCTGGATATCGTTGGTGGTTCGCAATATGGTCTGACATTGGAGCAGGCCATGCGCCCAAATTTCGTGGCCGAACTCGCGGGGTTGTATCAATGGCAGGCAAATGGCCGCTTGACCTCAGCGGATCCAGGGCGAAGCTGGTATGGTAATCCGCTGCTACCAATCAAGGCGTTGTGGCACTGGATTGACGGTGGTGGCCAGAGCGTGCGCGTCCCGGTCGAAGGTCTGCAGCTTTCTCTCGCACTCGATAGAATTCATGGTGATTTCAAAGCCCTTGTGCAATTGAACCGCACACCCGGTCAATATGCCATCAACGTGCCCTTTTCATACAATACCTTCGAGCCAATGCTGCAGAATGGTTGGGTCGGCGGTACGCTTGGTCGGGTTTCCGGTCGAATCGACGGCATCGTAACCGTTACGGAAAACGGTCACTATTCGTTCAGGGGGCACTACACCCTGAATCCGGATCGCTACGATGCGGACCCGAATGTGCGCAAATTTTATCAGGAGGCTCTGACTACCTTCCTTCGCTGGATTGGCGATACCTTTGGCCATACTGACTACACCATCGAATTCACTGGAGCCGCTCCGCTCGAATTCGATGGTCCTTTGAGTAACCAATCGATGCCGCCGATCAAGTATCCCACACCGAAGGATCCCCCGCTCGGTCCTGGTAAGAAATAGAGAAGCAAAAGTTCTTCTTCGGGGGGGTATTATTTTATTTGTTTATTTTATAATTATGTGGATAATTTATTTATAGCAAATGAAAATAATATTGAAAATATTAAATCGGATGGGGGTTGCTCTTGTCGGTGTCCTGGTTGCTGCTGTGTTGGCGATCTTCTTGGTCCCATTTGTAATAGGGTTGCGCCACTATGATGGTAATATGGGGACTTGCCCAGATGCGACTCCGCAGTTTTATGAATCAGCCGTACGTGATTATTTTATCCGCAACGGAAAAGGAGCTGACGATATCGAATTTGTCCCCGGCTCGGTGTATGACTCCACGCTGTCGAGCATTGCATTCCGCAAAGGCGGGCAGAAATACTTGGCATTGGTGGACTGCAAAGGAGGGCTGGAACTGAGCCTGCAATAGAGGGTATCGGTGAGGAGGCGCATAAGGGGCTGCATATCCGCCGACGGCTGACGTCGGCATGAGTGAACTGAGATAGTGGACCAGTGGACCCTGTCCCGATTACGGGCTCCCTGACGAGCGTGAGGCAGAAAAGCAATGTGCATATGGCATTGGAGCCGGGCAACCGCCCCTCGGCAAACATGCTGCTTGTGGCTGCCCGATCTGGCCATAGTTCGGTACGGCAAGAACAAAAAAGGAACCGGCGCTCGCTGATATGGCATTGGCATAATGTTAATTAAGAGTAGCTTTTCGTAGGGGCTGGCAAGCGATCTGTCGCAGGTGCAAGAGCAGTCACCAGCTTGGTGGCTGCCGTCGAAGTGGAGTCTCGAACGATTTCAGCTATTCGCAAGTGGGACGGTGGGTGCACGGCCTCACGGCCGTGAGGCTCTAGAAGCCGTTTCAAAAAGATCCTGGAATCGTTGCGCGGCACGGCAAGTACCACTTGTACTGTCTGCGGCCGCCCCCTTGCCGGGCGCGTCGCTGCGCAGGCGGATCACCGAATTCCCTGCTCCGCCTTAGCCAGGACCGCTTCGCTCCATTTTGAAACGACTTCTTAGGCGTCAAATGGGGAGAGACTTCGGGTGAATGGAGATGTGTGGCCTTAGCCGCCGGCAAGCGCCGGCGAACGGTTAAAATGCGCGATTGGCTTCGTACGGCCCGGCGGCCATGTCCCGCCCGGCCCGCCCCACATCTGGAAGTAACCGTGAAAAACCCTGCAGAATCAACGACCAACAAAGACCGTATTTCGAATGTGGGGTTCGTCAGCCTGGGCTGCCCCTGAGATAGCGAAACAATACTCTGGGCAGTTCGGATATTTCGTTATAAATCAATGATTTATATCATTTTCCCTGTTGCGAGGCGACAACGTGAGCGGCAGCGCACAAAGTAAGCGTTGAGTTAGACTGATGCCAACTTGGCATCTCGTTAAGCGATAGAGGGAAGATGCAAGAGTTCAAAGGAATGTTTGAGGAACTTCAGGCACTGCTGGCGGACAGGGGCTGTGTCGGACAATCGAGTGATGTAGCAAACGGCAGGCAATTCAGGAGCGACGGAGGCGGAATCCTGAACTGGTACAGCGCAACAGGTCGAGTCAACTTTCAAGGCCCCGCTGGCCCAAAAGGCCCGCTCATTGAGATGATCGGTGGTCAGCCCGCTCCTGCTGCTAGGACCGTCGCCGATGTTCCTGCTGTTGCCGCAGCGAAGGCGAAGAGCAAGGTGTTCGTGGTTCACGGGCATGAGTCGTCGCCCGCGAGCAGCTTGAACTGGTGCTCCACAAACTCGGTCTGGACCCTTATGTCTTGGCGAACACCGGGGGCGGCGGTCTCACCATCATCGAAGCGCTTGAAAACAACATCGGCGGGGCGGCTGATGCGGCGAAGTTTGGCATCGTCCTTATGACGCCTGACGACATGGGCTACTCGAAACGCGACGGCGATGCCAAGGTTAAGCCTCGTGCTCGCCAAAACGTGGTGCTGGAAATGGGTATGCTCATTTCTGCTCTTGGTCGCCCGAACGTCGCGATTCTCAAAAAGGCCACCTTGAAGTGCCTTCGGACGTCGACGGCATCCTTTACATCGGGTTCAACGAGCATGTGAAGGAACAGTCCCTCGTCTTGCCGAGCGGCTCAACCATGCTGGATTCTGGATTGATGGAAGTGCCATTGCCAAAGCAGCCGCGTAGAGGCTACTGATCTGGCAAGTCCAGAAAGCAGAACCCAGAACCCCGCTCATGGCGGGGTTCGTTTTTTCGGTCTTCGTCCAGCTCAAAGAGATCGGAATGACGATCTGGGCTCAGTTCCCTTTCTTGCCTCGCCCGAATATCTGCTCCAGAACTTCGGTTGGAATTCCCTCGCACGCATTGACGCAGGCCACGATCCGCCGCGCGTTCTCCTTGCATTTGCGTTCGTCTGGCTCCGTTGGGTAGGTCATTGCGATCATGAGATCGTCAGTTCCAACTGAGCCAGGTGTCCGCAGCCTCCAGGGCGGCAGCGTGCGGTCGCCGTCGAAGTTCTTTCGTGGCATGACGCTTTCATTGAGGCCAAATAAAACCCCGCACGTGGTGGGGTTCAGGGGAATCGCTGGAAGTGCCTCCCGGACCGATACCAACTCCACGTCGCTGGCGGTAGGTCGCGGGCCTGTTCTTCGCGATGGCGCCAGTTTATAGCGATTCGGCTGTTTCCGCCGAGGTGCGCGCCCTCGCCAATTGCTCGCGGTAAAATGCCAAATTGGCTTTGTGTCCTTGGGTGTATTTTCTGCTCGACACGCCTCACACTAAAGAATTATCGTGAAAAACCATTTAGATTCAAAGACTAAGCTCCCCGCTGGGCGCCGCATTGGCATGATCTCACTTGGATGCCCGAAGGTAGCTTAATAAAGACTCTGAATACAGTTTGTGAAAATCGATTTTACTTTGTGGATAAATGCCTCGTTGCATATAAGTTGAGGCGTGAGACTTGGTGATTTGTGGTCGCCAAATGACGAGTTCTGGATTCGCGGCACTGGGGACTTCCAGCGTCAAGGATCCAGCTTGGGCGAGAGTGCTTCGGAAAATCTGCGGATGCAGATTTTCCGTGAGTGTTTCTGCCGGGGATCACTGATCTTTAGTCTGTTCACGCTGTCGGTGTGAGCTGCAGAGTCGCATGCCGGGATAGGGTAAGTTTCCCAAGGAGCAGCTATTAAACTGGCATCACTCTCTCGTAACGTTTCAGAACTGACGAATTTTCAAGCTCGTTCCTGTATGTATCAATCAGAGTAAGAACATCTCCGTGAAGTTCTAGATATTCACCGGTCGTTAGAAATAGTTCTTCACCATGAGCAATATGATTTCTTGGGTTGACAAGATTCGTGTCGATAAAATTCAGGCGCGTCGCGAATTGAGAATGATCCATTCCAAGTGCGTCCAAAATATCTAGGAGTACTTTGGAAGATAGATTCGATTTTGTATCAACTCCTTCTCGATATGGAATGTTGGATTGTCTGTCAAGTGCTGTGCAGAAAAAATCTGCCAGCTCATTACCGCTAGAAATCTTCGTGTTTGCGCCGAGGGAATGAAATTTTGCTCGAAGAGTGAGTCCGACGAAATTAGGTGCAAGGCGCCCGTATGGTAACCGATGAGATGCGACAAACTCGAGATAATATGCGGACGCCTTTTTTACGAACCCCTCCCAGTGAGCATAAAGAAGAGCAACGGCGGCTCGAATTACGACGCGCGATCGAATCTGCCCATCGGATTCCTCTACCAACGCTCTTAGTTCTGTAAGTTCTTTGCGTCGCCAAATTAGCTCCTTGGCGATACGGTCTAGCAGCTGATCCGTTGTGCGAATCATCTTGTGTTCTCTATTTTTGGAAGAGTTTTCTGCCCAAAGGAATCAATTTAGGGAGTCGCCGACTCGCGTTAACTCCTGATGCAGCCCAGTCCGTAAATGCCTTTTGTCGCCATACTGACTGCGCGCGATCTGCGATTTCATTTTTTGGACAAAGCGTTCCTTGGGCGATGTTGTAGGCGACTCCCAGTCCAACAACCTCATATAATGACAAAAGAAAGCCACCTTCATGTCGCCCCTTTTTTGTTGCGAACCGTTTGAAGGCGTTGTCACCTAAGACTTCATTAAGGATTGTGAATGTCTCTTCAAATAGACTTTTTGCGGGGGCGCGGCGGAACTTCTTGCTTTGCGCAATTTCAGTCATTCTATCGGTAAGAAAGATGCCTACGTCCCCGATTGATCGGATTTCGTCCTCGTGAATCTTGGCCAGCACGATAAACCGAAGCGCTAGTTCAATGTCGTAGGCTTCTTCAAGCGGTCGATCACTAAGCGCAGTTGATTCGATGAAAGGATCAAATTTCGGTAGCGTTTTGAGCCATTCGAATAGCTGTTTATTAAGCATGACGAGAAGACAGTTTCGCACTTCTTGTGGGCTTAATTCTGATCCACCAGTGTTAAGGCGCTGAAATAGATCATATTTTGCTGTTGGATCACTTTCCTTCAAAACAATACTGGCAGAGATCTTTGATCGCTTGATCAGCAACTGCAGATCTTTTGGTAGTGCATATTTCGGATTACCGTTATCTTCCCATCTTACCTTTTCAAGTGCAGGAAGGTATTTTGTTCCGGAGAGTTCTAGAGGCTCCATCAGTCGGCCATCTTCGTCTTTTAAAAGGCCCATGAACTGAAATATTGTTGAAAGGCGCTGCAAGCCATCAACAACATCCCACACACCATCTTCTCGTTGGCTGACAAATATCGGTGGGAGTGGAATCCCTAGCAGGATTGATTCGATCAATGCGGATTTTTGCTCCAAAGTCCAGCGATAAAAACGCTGAAACTCTGGGTGAATGTCGAGTTCATCACGTTCATACATACCGGACCATTCGCCGATGGACACTGGGTATCCATCGGTTTTAATCTCGCGGCGCTTCTTATTTATTTGATCCAAAAGATTCATCGTGATCCTTGTTTATTATTTCTTGCCTATCTTGTTTTTCTTGGTGAAATTCGCTTACCCTTTTTCCTCCCCGAAATTGGCTAATCAGGTCTGGTCGCTCATGACGAAGCGAGAGTCTGCGGACAAGCGTTATTCCCATGTGTTTTGGTGGCAGTCGTTGTCAATGTTACTGCCGATTGGGGTAAATGTGCTAGGTTAGGCGCTTACAATGTGGCTGGCCCTTGTCGCGTTGCTTGGTCAATGTAGTCAGCAATCATAAGGGATGCAGCATCATATCGCGCTTGGACGGGTCGCATCAGCGGAAGCATTCGGACATAGAAGAGTAAAATGGCGTCCAAAGGCGGCTTTGTCTCGCAGGGGTCGCTGCACCCAACCCACGGAAGCGTCAGTTGAAAAAATATTTAGAATCAAGCACTAAGCAAGCTGTCATCCCCAAAATTGGTCTAGTCTCACTCGGCTGCCCGAAAGCCCTGGTCGACTCCGAGCAGATCATCACCCAGCTGCGCGCCGAGGGCTACGCCATCAGCGGCACCTATGACGGCGCGGACCTGGTGGTGGTCAATACCTGCGGCTTCATCGACGAGGCGGTGCAGGAGAGCCTGGACGCCATCGGCGAGGCGCTGACCGAGAACGGCAAGGTCATCGTGACCGGCTGCCTGGGCGCGAAGAAGAACGCCAATGGCGAGGACATGATTACCTCGGTGCACCCCAAGGTGCTGGCCGTGACCGGCCCGCACGCGCTGGGCGAGGTGATGCAGGCGGTGCACGCGCACTTGCCCAAGCCGCACGATCCGTTTACCGACCTGGTGCCGCCGGCCGGCATCAAGCTCACGCCCAAGCATTACGCCTACCTGAAGATCTCCGAGGGCTGCAATCATCGCTGCTCGTTCTGCATCATCCCGTCGATGCGCGGCGACCTAGTGTCGCGCCCGGTGGCGGAGGTCATGCTGGAGGCGGAGAACCTGTTCAAGTCGGGCGTGAAGGAACTGCTGGTGATCTCGCAGGACACCAGCGCCTACGGCGTGGACGTGAAGTACCGCACCGGCTTCTGGGACGGCCGTCCGCTCAAGACGCGCATGACCGAGCTGGTGGCGGCGCTGGGCGAACTGGCGAGCCGCTACGGCGCCTGGGTGCGCCTGCACTATGTGTACCCGTACCCGCACGTGGACGAGATCATTCCGCTGATGTCGCAGGGCCACGTGCTGCCTTACCTGGACGTGCCGCTGCAGCACGCGCACCCGGACGTGCTCAAGCGCATGAAGCGCCCGGCCAATGCCGAGAAAACGATGGACCGCATCCGCGCGTGGCGCGAGATCTGCCCGGAGCTGACCATCCGCAGCACCTTCATCGCCGGCTTCCCCGGCGAGACCGAGGCGGAGTTCCAGGCGCTGCTGGACTTCATCGCCGAGGCCGAACTGGACCGCGTGGGCTGCTTCGCCTACTCGCCGGTGGACGGCGCCACCGCCAACGACCTGCCGGGCGCCTTGCCGGACGAGGTGCGCGAGGAGCGCCGCGCGCGCTTCATGGAGGTGGCGGAGGCAGTCTCGGCGCGCCGCCTGCAGCGCAAGGTGGGGCAGACGCTGCGCGTGCTGGTGGACGAGGTCAACCAGGATGGCGGCATCGGCCGCTCGGCCGCGGATGCGCCGGAGATCGACGGGCTGGTCTATATCGATCCGCCGGCGGGCGCGGGGCAGCGCTACAAGGTCGGCGAGTTCGTCGAGGTCAAGATCACCGGCGCCGACGGCCACGACCTGTGGGGCGAGGTCTGACCCGCCCGGCGAGGCTTAGGTAAAAGTACGGTCGTTCGTTTTGCCCGGCGCGCCGCTATACTGTGCGCTGCAACATCAGCCCAGGAGACACAAGATGACACGTGAAGTGGTGGTGGTGAGCGGCGTCCGGACCGCGATCGGTACCTTCGGCGGCAGCCTGAAGGATTTTTCCCCGACCCAGATGGGCGCCCTGGTCGTGCGCGAGGCCTTGTCCCGCGCGCAGGTCGGCGGCGACGAGGTCGGCCACGTGGTGTTCGGCAACGTCATCCAGACCGAGCCGCGCGACATGTACCTGTCGCGCGTGGCGGCGGTGGAGGGCGGCGTGAGCATCGACGCGCCCGCGCTGACGGTCAACCGCCTGTGCGGCTCGGGCCTGCAGGCCATCGTGAGCGCCGCGCAGACCATCCTGCTGGGCGACACCGACGTGGCCATCGGCGGCGGCGCCGAGAGCATGAGCCGCGCGCCGTACCTGGCGCAGTCGGCCCGCTGGGGCGCGCGCATGGGCGACGCCAAGCTGCTCGACATGATGCTCGGCGCGCTGCACGACCCGTTCCACAGCATCCACATGGGCGTGACGGCGGAGAACGTGGCCAAGGAATACGACATCAGCCGCGGCCAGCAGGACGAGACCGCGCTGGAGTCGCACCGCCGCGCCTCGGCGGCCATCCGCGCCGGCCACTTCAAGGACCAGATCCTGCCGGTCACGCTCAAGTCCCGCAAGGGCGACGTGACCTTCGACACCGACGAGCACGTGCGCCACGACGTCACCATCGACGACATGGCCAAGCTCAAGCCGGTCTTCGTCAAGGAAAACGGCACCGTCACCGCGGGCAATGCCTCGGGCCTGAACGACGCCGCCGCGGCCGTGGTGCTGATGGAGCGCGGCGTGGCCGAGAAGCGCGGCCTCAAGCCGCTGGCGCGCCTGGTGTCCTACGCGCACGCCGGCGTGGACCCGAAGACGATGGGCATCGGCCCGGTGCCGGCCACGAAGAAGGCGCTGGCGCGCGCCGGCCTGAGCGTGGCGGACCTCGACGTGATCGAAGCCAACGAGGCGTTCGCCGCGCAGGCCTGCGCCGTGACCAAGGCGCTCGGCCTCGATCCGGCCAAGGTCAACCCGAACGGCTCCGGCATCTCGCTCGGCCACCCGATCGGCGCCACCGGCGCGCTGATCACGGTCAAGGCGCTGTACGAGCTGCAGCGCGTGCAGGGCCGCTATGCGCTGGTGACGATGTGCATCGGCGGCGGCCAGGGCATCGCGGCCATCTTCGAGCGCATCTGAGGCAGCGGCAGTGCGTCGTCCCGCGAACCGATCGTTCCGCGCCCGGCTGCCGCTGGCGGCCGGCGTGGCCGCGGCCATGCTGGCCGGCGCCGCGCTGGCCGCCGGCGGCACCGAGCTGTCCACGGCGCCGCCGGCTGGCGACGGCAAGGGCTTCGGCATCAACCAGGCGATCCGCGACGGCGAGGCGAAGCGTGGCGCGCAGCTTTCCACGGGCGCGCCCCGGCCGCTCGCGCCGCGCCCCGAATACGCTTCGCTGCCGGTCTACGTGGGCACGCTGGGCGACCAGCCGGTGCGCCTGCGCATCGGCCCCAAGCCGGACGAGCGCGACAGCGTGCACGGCGAATACAGCGCGGGCGGCGGCGGCGTGCGCCTGCTGGCCGGCGAATACGAGAACGGCGGCTTCCTGATGGAAGAATCCAGCGACGGCACCCACGTGACCGGCAGCTGGGAGGGCGCCATCGACGCCACCGGCGCGGTGCGCGGCAACTGGACCGACCCGGCCAACCCGGCCATCGTGCTGCCTTTCATGATCCGGCCGCTCGGCGTGCTGGTGATCCCGCCGTTCGACATGAGGCCCGGCAGCGGCATCACCTACGCGCCGCCGCCGCCGAAGTCGTCGATCTCCGACCACTAGCCAGCCGGGCGCGGGCGGAGGCGAAGAAGGCACCCCGGGCCAACGCGCGCCCGAATGCTGGTAAGCTCGAATGCTTATCGAGTCATCGCCAGACAAGGAACCATCGTGTCCGACCGCCAGCCGCCGGAGCCGTCCGCTTCTCAGCCCGCTCCCCAACCCGCCTTCCTGCAAACCGTGGCCGTCCAGCCGGAGCTGGACCTCGCGCCCGGCTTCGCCTCGTTCTCGCCGCCCACGCACCGGGGCTCCACCGTGGTCTTCCGCAACCTCGCGGAGCTGCGCGCGCACGGCGACGGCGCCACCACCTACTGGCGCTACGGCCTGCACGCCACGCCCACCAGCGAGGCGCTGTGCCAGCATCTGGCGCTGATCGAGGGCGCGCGCCACACGCTGCTGCTGCCGTCCGGCCTGGCGGCGATCTCGCAGGTGTATTTCGCGCTGGTCAAGTCGGGCGACGACGTGCTGGTGCCCGACAACGTCTACGGCCCCAACCGCGAGCACGGCGAATGGCTGGCGCGCGATTTCGGCGTGTCGGTGCGCTACTACGACCCGATGATCGGCGCCGGCATCGCGGGCCTGATCCGCCAGAACACGAAGCTGATCTGGATGGAGTCGCCCGGCTCGGTGACGATGGAAATCCCCGACACCGAAGCCATCGTGGCCGCGGCGCGCGCGCGCGGCGTGCTCACCGCCATCGACAATACCTGGTCGGCCGGCGTGTATTTCCGGCCGTTCGACAAGGGCATCGACATCTCGGTGCAGGCGCTGACCAAGTACCAGTCGGGCGGCAGCGACGTGCTGATGGGCGCGGTGCTGACCCGCGACGACAAGCTCCACGACCGCATCAGGCGCTCCCGCATGCTGATGGGCTGGGGCGTGTCCGCCGACGACTGCTACCTGGTGCTGCGCTCGCTGCCGAGCATGCCGGTGCGGCTGGCCGCGCACGACCGCGCCGCGCGCGAGGTGGCCGAATGGCTGTGCCGGCGCCCGGAAGTGGCCAAGGTCCTGCACCCGGCGCTGCCCGACTGCCCGGGGCACGAGTTCTGGCGGCGCGACTTCACCGGCGCCAGCGGCCTGTTCTCGATCGTGCTGCGCGAGCGCTACACGCGCGCGCAGGTCGACGCCTTCGTCGAGGCGCTGCGCCTGTTCGCCATCGGCTGGTCCTGGGGCGGCGCGCACAGCCTGGCGGTGCCGTACCACGTGCAGACCATGCGGCCGGCGGGCAGCTGGCCGCCGGCCGGCTGGGAAGGCACGGGCGAGCTGGTGCGCCTGTACATCGGCCTGGAGGACACGCGCGACCTGATCGCCGACCTGCGCGCGGCGATGGAAGCGACGCTGCGCGCCTGAGTCCGGCGCGCATGCGAAAACGGCCCCGCCGAAGCCTCGGCGGGGCCGTTTTTCATGGCGCGCGCGGAAGGCGCCGGCAGCGCGGTCAGAACTGCACGCTGGCGTTGGCCAGGAAGGTGCGCGAGGCGCCCGGCAGCACGAAGCCGTCGTAGGTGGTGGTCCAGAAGCGCTTGTCGGCCACGTTGTTGACGCCGGCGCGCAGCGTCACCGCCTTGCCGGCGACCTTGGTCAGGTAGCGCGCGCCCAGGTCCACGGTGGTGTAGGACGGCACCTTCTGCGTGTTGGCCGAGTTCACGTACATGTCGCCGGTGATCTTGGCGCCGGCCGACAGCGTCAGGCCGCGCAGGAACGGCGTGTCGTACTCGACGCGGGCGGTGGCGATGTAGCGCGGCGTGGCGTACACGCGGTTGCCGTCGATGGCGGGATCGTCCACGCCGTGCGCCTTGGCGTTGAGCCACATCACGCCGCCCAGCAGCCGCACGTCGCGCGCGATGCGCAGCCAGCCGCTGGTGTCCAGGCCGGTGAAGCGCTGCGTGCCGTCCTGCACGAACACGTTCGCGGTGTTGGTGTACTCGTAGCCGCGGTCCACGCGGAACAGCGCCACGTTGGCGCCCCAGTCGCGGCGCTCGGTCTTGAAGCCGATCTCGTACTGCTTGCTCTTGAGCGGGCCGTAGACGGCCGGGTAGTTGGCGTTGGTGATGCCGGCCGAGCCGCCTTGCTCCAGCGCCTGCACGTAGCTGAAGTAGGCGGTGGAGAAGTCGTCGGTCTTGTACATCAGCGCCACCGTCGGCGAGACCGGGCTGGCCTTGTAGCGCGAGGTGGTCTGGGCCGAGGTGTCGTAGCTGCTCTGGGCGAAGTCGGTGTAGCGCAGGCCGGCCAGCACCGAGAAGCGCTGCGTGAACTGGATGGTGTCGCTCAGGTAGAGCGACTTCTGCGTGATCTTGTAGTCGCGGTAGGGCACGTAGTCCTTGCCCACGCCGGCCTGCTCGGGCAGCGGCACCGGGTTGTACAGGTTGCTCTCGCCGAGGTAGATGCCGTTGCCGCCGAGGCCGGAATCCAGCTCGCGCACCTGGGTCTGGTAGCCGACGCCGGCCACCACCTCGTGCTTGATGCCGCCGGTGTCGAACTTGCCCTGCACCATCGCGTCGTAGGCCTGGTAGTAGTAGGCCGTCTTCCAGCGGTACTGCGTGTCGGCGAAATTGCCGGCGGCGTCCTCGACGAACAGGAAGCTGTCCGCGTTCAGGCGGTTCTCGCGCGCGAAACGGTACTTGAAGCTGGCCTTCCAGGCGTCGTTGATGCGGTAGTCCAGGCCGGTGCCCACGGTGGTGGTGTCGGTCTCGTGCGAGGAGTAGGGCTGCACGATGTCGCGCGCGACCTTGCTGGCGCCGGGCACGTCGACGCCGGGCGCGAAGGACATGCCGAAGAGCGTGCCGCTGGTCTTGCGCTTCCAGTACATGACGTCGGCCGACCAGGTCAGGTCCGGCGTGATGCGGAAGTCGGTGGCCAGCGAGAAGACCTGGCGGCGCACGCGCACGTTCGGGTCCACCGAGTTGCCTTCCTCGTTGACCGCGTTGATGCGGTAGCCGAAGCGGTCGTCGACGCCGAAGCGGCCGCCTAGGTCGAGCTTCTCGCTCCAGATGTTGTTGGCCTGGTAGCCGAAGGTGAACTGGCGATAGGGCGTGTCGGTGGGGCGCTTGACCACGTAGTTGACGATGCCGCCGGGCGTGCCGAAGCCGTACATGAAGCCGGACAGGCCCTTGAGCAGTTCCACCTGCTCGAACGGCTCCAGCGGCAGCTCGGTATCCCAGGCCACGAAATTCTGGCCGTCCACCTTGGTGCCGTTGAGCGGGTCCACGCGCATGCCGCGCACGGCGAAATACGAATTCTCGGTGCGCGTGTTGTCGCCCAGGATGGATACCGACGGGTCGTACTTGAAGACGTCGTTGGCGGTCTGCGCCATGCGCTCCTGGATCTCCTCGCTGGTAACGCCGACCACGGAGAACGGCGTGTCCACCGGCTTGCGGTCGCCCAGCGCGCCGCCGCTCACGCGCTCGACCTTGGCCGGCTCCGCGTCGCGCGAGGCGGACACGGTGGCGGTCGGCAAGGTGGCTTCGGCCTGGGCCTGGGCGAGTGCCGGCAGCGCGGCGAAGGCGACGGTCAGGCCCAGCACCGCGCTGGCGACAGGCGAGAGCCGGAGAGCGGGCGCGCATGCGGCGGCGCACCCTTGCGATGGGCGAAGAGAAGGCATAAGGACGGTTCTTTAGGAAAAGTGAGGCCAGGCCAGCCCGCTGGCGGGCCTGGATGGGTACGACGAAAGCGGATGAAAGGCGGGCGCCGCGGCGCTCAGGACGGCTCGGCCAGCGACGCCGGCACCTTGGCCACCTTGGTCGTAGCGGTGGGGTCGCCGCGCGCCGGCAGGGCCCACACCGAATGCGGCGGCCCGTTGCGCGCGCGCCGGCGCGTGGCCAGGGCCAGCACGGCAAAGCCGCAGGCCAGCGCCAGCGCGCCGAAGTCGAAGCCGGCCACGGCCCAGTGGCCGGCCAGCGCCGCCTGCCACAGGTAGTCGCCGGTCATCGCCGCGTTGACCGCCGGCACCAGCGCGGCGCCGGCCGCGGCGGCCCACAGCAGTTCGATGGCCGCGCGCGCCGGCGCGCGCAGCAGCGCCCAGGCCAGCGCGGCGAAGAATACCGGGAAGTAGTGCCAGCCGGCCGCGCGCCCGGGCCAGACCAGCGCGCCGCAGAAGGCCGCGGCCACGCCGATGCAGCAGCCGATGCACACGCCCACGGTGGCCTGCGCCAGCAGGCGGTGCACGCGCGGCTGCTCTGCCTGGCGGGTCTTGCGGCGCGACTCGATCCACAGCAGGTTGCCGGAGTAGAACAGGAAGGCGCCGGCCAGCCCGCCAATCAGGTAGACCAGGCGCAGCGCGAGGTCGCCGTAGGTGCCGAAGTGCAGGGCGTAGATGGCGCTGTAGATGGCGTGGTTGGCGTCGCGCCGCCCGGCGGTCTGGTCCGCAAGCACGTGGCCGCTGTCGGGCTGGCCGGCGGCGGCGTGCACGGAGACCGAGCCATAGTTGCCGAGCGCGCGCGCGCTGTTGCCGCGGATCTCGATCAGCGCGCGGGCGTCGCCATAGTGCTGGTAGCGCACCGACAGCGGCGTGAAGCGCGCGCCGGCGCTGGCGCGCGCGGCCTCCATCAGCGTGGCCGCCGGCAGCATCGGCGCCGGCCGGCCCGCCGCCTTCAGCTCGGGCGAGGCGGTGGTCAGGCGCGGCAGCGCCTCGAACAGCTTGCCGTCGAAGGCCAGCACGTTGAACGTCGTGATCAGCACCATCGCCAGGCACAGCACGGCGCCGGTGATGGCGAACACGAGATGGAAGGGCAGGCTGAACAGGCCGATCACGTTGTGCGCGTCCATCCAGAAGCGCTTGAGGTTGCGTCCGGGCCGGACCGCGAACAGGTCCGCCTTCAGGCGCGGCAGGTGCAGCAGCACGCCGGACACCAGCGCCAGGCCGTACAGCACCGAGACCGCGCCCATGAAATAGTTGCCCGCCACCGGTACGCCCAGCGTGTAGTGCAGGCTGTCGATGAACGCCGCCAGCTCGCCGTGCGCGGCATCGAGCGAGGTGTCCCCGGGCGTGTTCCGGCCGGCTTCGAGCTTGCCGGAGCTGCTGGTCTGCCAGTTGCCGTCCTGGTCCAGCCAGTAGGCGGTGAACTCGGGCTCGTGCACGGTCGGCAGCGTGACGTAGGCGCTTTCCGCGCTCCTGGGATGCGCCGCCACCAGCGCGCGCATGAAATGGTCCAGCGCGGCGGGATCGGCGCCCTGCGCCGCCGGGCGGTCGGCGAGCGCGCGTCCCGGCGACTGCCACGTGTGCAGTTCCTCGTGGAAGACCGTGATGGCCCCGGCGAAGAAGGCGATGAACAGGGCCCAGCCGGCCATCAGGCCGACCCAGGTATGCAGGGTCTGGTAAAGGCGCAGCGTGGCGGCTTTCATGTGTCGCTCCTGTTGCGCCGGGTCATGCCGCGCCGCCCGCCAGCAGGCGCCAGGCCCACAGCGCGCCGAACGCGGCCGCGTTGCCGGCCGCCAGCCACGACCACGCGGCCAGGCTGCTGCGGAACAGCACCGAGGCGCTGATGATGGCCACCCACAGCGGCAGGCACGCCAGCATGGCGCCGACGGCGCCGCTCTGCCAGCCGCCCGGCAGCCACATCACGGACAGCGCGCACAGCGCCACGGACAGCGGCAGGCCCAGCAGCGTGCCGGCCAGCCACCTGGTGCCCATGCCGGGCCGGGGCTTGCGCGCGCCGCGCAGGCTCGCCGCCGTCATCGGGCGGCTCCCGCCGGTTGCCGCTCCTGGCGCCGGCGCCGCGCATCGAGGCAGGCGCCCGCGAACGGCCACAGCGACAGGCCGGTGCCGACCGTGGCCAGTGTCGCGGCAATGGCGCAGGGCCAGCCCTGCGCCGTGCTCCATGCCCAGGCCGACACGGCGACGGCTACTGCCGCTGCCCGGCACAGCCAGGCGGTGGCGGCGGATGGCAGGGGAGAAAGAAGGCGCTGGTTGGGCGATGCAAGATAAAAACCACAGGCGCCGCCCAACCCAAGCAGCACGGCGAGCACTTGCATGGCGGGTCGGGATTATTCTGGAAAAAACAAATGATAATGATTACGATTTTTACTTGCAAGCCTGGAGAGGGAAATTTGCCCCGCAACGGTGCGTGACAAGGCGCCCTGCGCGCGGGCGGGCAGGGACGATCAGACGGCGGGACGGAGGGGAAACCCCGGCGGGCGCCGGGGCAGGGCTGGCTGCGCGCGCCCCGGGGCGGGGCGGATCAACGCGCGGAAATCAGTGCGGGAACAGTTGCAGCAGGCCGTCGAGCCCGACGTGGTTGAACGCCACGCTGGCCTGCGCGCGCACCACCGGCTTGGCGCGGAACGCCACCGAGAGGCCGGCCACGGCCATCATCTTGAGATCGTTGGAGCCGTCGCCCATGACGATGGCCTGGGCCGGATCGGCGCCGATCTGCGCGCACACCTCGCGCACCGTGCGGGCCTTCACGTCGGCGTTGACGATCTCGCCGAGCACCTGGCCGGTAAGCTTGCCGCCGACGATCTCCAGCGTGTTGGCGCGCGTGAAGTCGAGGCCCAGCCGCGGCTTGAGCTTGTCGGTGAAATGCACGAAGCCGCCCGACACCAGCAGCGTGCGCAGGCCCAGCGCCTGCACGGCCCGCAGCATGTTCTCGGCGCCCGGCGACAGGCGCAGGCGCTCTTCGTAGACGCGCTCCAGCACGCTGGCGTCGAGGCCCTTGAGCAGCGCCACGCGGCGGCGCAGGCTCTCGTTGAAATCGGTGATCTCGCCGCGCATGGCGGCCTCGGTGATGGCCGAGACCTCGGCCTTGAGGCCGCAGAAATCGGCGATCTCGTCGATGCACTCGATGGTGATGAGCGTGGAGTCCATGTCCATCGCCACCAGCCTGAAGTCCGACAGCCTGCGCCCGGCCGGCACGATGGCCCAGTCGATGGCGCGCGGGCCGCAGAAGGCGTCGAGCGCCTCGCGCAGCGCGGGCGTGAGCGGCGCGCAGTCGTCGGCGGTGGCGACCTGGCCGGTGCGCGCGGCCAGTTGCGGCGCCTGGGCCAGGGAACGCAGCGCGTCGAGGTCGGCGGCGCCGATCGGCGCGAGGCTTTGGAGAATCAGGGGCATGGCGTGGATGCGGGCGCGCGCGGCGCGCCGGGTGGCGTTGGATGCGGAATGGCAGGCCGCCGTGGCGGCAGGGACCCGTATTGTAAACGTCCGCGCGCCCGCCGGCCCCACAACCCCGCGGAGCCGATTCCGCTCAGCTCACGCGCAGGCTGTCGATCACCTTGTGCAGGAACGATTCGCACGCGGCGAGCTGCGCCAGCTCGACGTACTCGTCCGGCTTGTGGGCCTGCTGGATATCGCCGGGGCCGCACACCACGGCCGGGATGCCGGCGCGCTGGAACAGGCCGGCCTCGGTGCCGTAGGCCACCTTGTTGACGTCGCGGTCGGCGGTCAGCGCGCGCACCAGTTGCGTGATGGCTTCCTGCTCGGCCACGTCGAGCGAGGGCGCGGCGGCGATCTTGCTGATAGCCAGGCCCGCGTCGGCATGCTCGGCGCGCATCTTCGGCAGCAGCACGTCGTTGGCGTAGGCCTGGATGCGCGCGAAGATCGCTTCCGGGTCGACCCCGGGCAGGTTGCGGAACTCGAACACGAACTCGCACAGCGCCGGGATGGTGTTGAGCGCGATGCCGCCCTGGATGGTGCCGGTCTGCGCGGTGGTGAACGGCACGTCGAAGGCCTGGTCGTAGGGGCCGTTGGCCTTGAACTCGTCGGCGATGTCGCGGATGAAGCAGATCAGGCGCGCGGCGTATTCGATGGCGTTGACGCCCCTGGGCGTGAGCGACGAATGCGCGGCCTGGCCCTTGACGCAGCAGCGGTAGGCGTTGATGCCCTTGTGCGCGACGATCACGCGCATGCTGGTGGGCTCGCCCACGATGCAGCCGGCCGGGCGCACGCCGCGCTCGCGCAGCTCGGCCAGCAGGTAGGGCGCGCCCATGCAGCCGATTTCCTCGTCGAACGACAGCGCGTAGTGCACCGGCTCGCGCAGCTTGGCCTGCAGGATGGTGGGCAGCAGCGCCAGGCTGGTGCCGATGAAGCCTTTCATGTCGCAGGTGCCGCGCCCGTACAGGCGGCCGTCGCGCATCACCGGCTTGAACGGGTCGGTGGTCCAGTTCTGGCCGTCCACCGGCACCACGTCGGTGTGGCCGGACAGCACGATGCCGCCGTCGGTGGCGCCGTTGGCGGCGGGCACGGTGACGAACAGGTTGGCCTTGTCGTTCTGCGGGTTGTAGCTCAGGTGCGGACGCAGGCCCTTGGCGAGGAAATGGTCGCGTACCGTCTCGATCAGGCCGAGGTTGGAATGGCGGCTGGTGGTGTCGTAGCTGACCAGGCGCTGGATCCAGTCGAGGGCGCTGCCGCGGGGGGCGGCGTCGGCAGGCTTGCTGAGGGTGTCGGCTTGCATGGCGGGGTGCCTTTGGTATGGCTTTGGATAAGGTGTCAAGCGGGTGATGCTACACCGCGCGCGGACCGGGGTCCATGCGTGGCGCACCATCCCGGGGCCGCCGCGTGGCGGACCCGGGAAGCGAGCAATGATCAGGCCAGTTGCCGCAGGGTGTGCTTGATGGTCTGCGCGCGCACGGCCACGTCGGCCATCTTGCCCTCGATGCGCAGCTTGTCCTGGCCGGCCAGCTTGATGTGGCGGTTCTTCTGCACCAGCTCGATGATCCTGAGCGCGTCGATGGGCGGGTTGGGCAGGAACTGCATGCTGATGGCGGTCTCGTTCGCGTCGATCTTGCGCACGCCCAGCGGCACCGCGGCGATGCGCAGGCGGTGCGTCTCGATCAGCGCCTGGGCCTGGTCCGGCAGGCGGCCGAAGCGGTCGATCAGCTCTTCCTGGATGTCGTCCACGCGCTCGGCCGTCTCGCAGTTGGCCAGCCGCTTGTACAGCGACAGGCGCTCGTGCACGTCGGTGCAGTAGTCGCTGGGCAGCAGCGCCGGCGTGCCGAGGTTGATCTCGGTGGTGGCCGCCAGCGGCGCCATCAGGTCCGGCTCCTTGCCGCCCTTGAGCGCCTTCACGGCGGCGTTGAGCATGTCGGTGTAGAGCTGGAAGCCGATCTCGTGGATCTCGCCCGACTGCTTGTCGCCGAGCACTTCGCCGGCGCCGCGGATCTCCAGGTCGTGCATGGCGAGGTAGAAGCCCGAGCCCAGTTCCTCCATCTGCTGGATCGCCTCGAGCCGGCGCTGCGCCAGCTTGCTCAGGCCGTCCACGTCGTGCACCAGCATGTAGGCGTAGGCCTGGTGGTGCGAGCGCCCGACCCGCCCGCGCAGCTGGTGCAGCTGCGCCAGGCCGAACTTGTCGGCGCGGTGGATCAGGATGGTGTTGGCGGTCGGCACGTCGATGCCGGTCTCGATGATGGTGGTGCACAGCAGGATGTTGTCGCGCCGCGCGACGAAATCGCGCATCACGCGCTCCAGCTCGCGCTCGTGCATCTGCCCGTGCGCCACCGCGATGCGCGCCTCCGGCACCAGCTCGGCGAGCTTGGCGCGCTTGTTCTCGATGGTCTCGACCTCGTTGTGCAGGAAGTAGACC
>Ga0255338_1002983_pt1 | contig 22022 bp, 15 predicted proteins | sample MeOH1_35cm_T4_19_FD_203715 | JGI IMG/M metagenome (GOLD analysis project Ga0255338, IMG submission 203715) | Sandy soil microbial communities from University of British Columbia, Vancouver, Canada - MeOH1_35cm_T4_195 | ecosystem: Engineered > Artificial ecosystem > Sand microcosm > Unclassified ...
CGACGAGCGCATGGCCGAGCTGGCCCGCGCCGAGTCGGCCCTGCAGCAGGCCTGGATCCGCAAGGAGAGCGAGATGCAGGAGGAGCTCTCCCACCGCGAGGCGGTGTGGCTCAAGGCCCAGCGCGACACCATCGAGCGCGAGCGCAAGCAGTGGGAGGACGAGCGCGACGTGGAGCTGCAGCAGCGCCGCCGCGAGCTGGAGGCTTCTCTCGCGCAGCGAGAGAAACTGGTGGAGGAGGCCCTGCGCGGCCGCATGAAGGAGACCGACGCCGCGCTCATCGCCAAGGAGCGCGAGCTGATCGCGACCTACGAGGAGCAGGCCGCCCGCGCCCGCGCGGAGTTCGAGCACTCGCTGCGCGAGCGCGAGGAGGCCCTGCGCCTGAAGGCCCGGGAGACCGCCGAGCGCGAGTCGACGGCCCTACGCGAGGAGTCCGAGCGCCGCGAGGCGGCCGCCGAGGCGCGCCGCCGCGACCTCGAGAAGGCGTTCGTCGAGCGCCGCGCGAAGCTCGAGGACGACAACGAGCGCCGCCGTCGCGAGCTCGAGAGCGGGCTCGCCGCGGAGCGCGAGTCCCTGCTCGCCCAGCACGAGGCCCGGACCAAGGAGCTCGAGGCCGAGAAGACCCGCCAGGGCTCCCTGCTCGCGCAGAAGGAGGCCGAGATCTCCGAGCGCTACGGCGAGCAGGAGCGCCGCCTGCGCCAGGAGCTCAACATGGCGAAGATCGAGTACGCCTCGCAGTTCGACGAGAAGCTCCGGAAGCTCGCCGAGGAGCGCGAGTCCCTGCGCAAGGACTACGAGCAGAAGCTCCGCGACTTCGAAGCCCGCCGCAAGCCGGGCTGACGCGCCGCCCACAGCCCGACCGCCGCTACCGCGAAGCCGGCCGCGACGTCCACGACGTAGTGGTAGCGAAGATAGACCGTCGCCGCCCACAGCGCCGCGACCGGCCCCAGCATCAGGCGGAACCGGCGCGGGGCGCGCGAGCGGTCGAAGGCAAGGACGAACCCCGTCAGCGCGCAGTGCAGGCTCGGGAACGCGTCGATGCCGTTCGTGCCCCGGACGACCAAGGCGTGATGCGCGGCCGTGAACACCCCCCCCGCCAGCGGCCCCTTGAAGCTTCCCGCCATCGCCGCGTAAGGTCCGACCGCCGGCCATAGCGTGTAGCCGAGGAAGCCCAGCGCGTAGACCGTGAAGAGCCCCGCGCAGAATCGCCGAAAATCCTTGGACTCTCCCCGGTAATAGGAGACGAAAGCGAAGGCGAGGTACGGGAGGAAGGCGAGAAGGTAAAAAAGGCTGAGCGCGTCGCTGAGGAGCGGGGAGCCGAAGCGCTCGAGCGCAAGGTTCGGGTTCAGCCCGAAGAGGCGGAGGTCGGCGAGCGCGAGATAAGCGTCGACGCGCTGGGGATGGATCGCGTCCACCACGGGGCGGATCACATAGAACATCCCCTGCACGACGATGGCGCAGGCGACCAGCCTCCAGCGCCACGCGGGAAGGCTCGGGACCGCGGCGGCGGCGGCGAGCAGGAGCAGGAAGCGTAGGGCGTGAGGCCCGGCCGGGCCTCCGGCGTGGACGAGCCGCGCGCCGGTCAGGACGAGGAGCGCCCCGAGCGCGAGCTCGTGCGGCAGCAGCCGCCTCACAGCTCGGGGCGGCGCAGGAAGAGAAGGCGGAATTCCGCGGCCTCTCCCCAGGCGAGCCGGACGGCCTCGAGGTAGGCGCGCCCCTGCTCCGCGTACTTCTCCCGGATCTTCGCCGCCGACTTTTCCTCGACCTTCTCGCTCTTGAAGTCGGCCACGACGAGCCTGCCCTTGAGACGGTACACGAGGTCCGCGGCGCCGCGCACGACGGTGTTCCCGTCGGCGTAGGCGAACGGGACCTCCCGCCCCAGGATCGCGGCCCCCGCCAGCTCCTTGGCGGCCGGCGACGACAGGAAGGCCTTCAGCACGGACGCGGCCTCGAGCTCGGCCTGCGCCCAGCGCGGGCCGGGGGAGCGGCGCTCGAGCAGGGCGCGCGCCGCCGCGCAGGCCGCGGCCGGGTCGGCTTTCGAGGCGAAGTCCCAGCCCTGGAGCGTGAGATGGCACAGCTGCCCGACCTCGGCGCCCGCGCGGCTCCCCCCCGGCTCGTCGGGCGCGGCGGGACGCTTGGGCGCCTCGCGCAGGTAGGCGGTGGCGGCGCGGGCGCGGGGCGCGTCGGCCCCGGCGCGCAAAGACGGGCGCGCGGCCCAGGCCCGGGCGGTCGCGGCCGCGTCGGCGACGGAGGCTGAGCGCGAGGCGGGGGCGGCCTCGGGCTCGGGGACCTTGCCGGCCTCGATGAGCAGGACGGGCACCGCCCGCTCCAGGCCTCCGCGCGGCCAGGCGCCGGCGGCGTCGAGATGGGAGGCCAGAGAGCCGGACTCCGCCTTCTCGCGGCCGAGCAGGATCAGCTGCTCCTTGGCGCGCGTCATCGCGACGTAGAGGAGGCGCACGGACTCGCGCCGCTCCATCAGCTTCTCGCGCGCGTCGGCCAGCGCGGACGCCGCCGAGGCCTCGGCGCCGACGCGCAGCGCGGTGCGGCCGGTCGTCCAGTCCGGGCGCGCCGAGGGCTTGTCGCCCGTCGCCGGGCGGGCCGAGAGGTTCGCGACGAAGACGACGGGGAACTCGAGGCCCTTGGACTTGTGCACGCTCATGATGCGCACCGCCTCGAGGCGCTCGTCGGCGAGCGGGCTCTCCCCCTCGCGCCGCGACTCGCGCGCGGACTCCCGCACCTCGGCGGTGAAATCCTTGAGCGTGGCCCCGCGAGACTCCGACGCCTCGGCGGCGAGGCGCTGGAGCTTGAGCAGGTTCGAGACGGTCTGCTGGCCGTGGTAGGCGCGGGCCGCGAGCTCCGGCAGGCGCGTCTCGGTCAGGGCGGCGGAGACGAGCTCGCCCAGGGGCGCGCGTCCGGCGCGCGAGCGGAGCGCCCGCAAGGTCTCGAAGAGCCGCGCGGCGGCGCGCCTCTCGTCCTCGGGCAAGGTCCGCGCGGGAGGGTCCTTGCGGTAATCGAGCGCGCCCGCCCGAGCGAGGGAGAGCAGGCCGTCGTCGCTGAGCGCCGCCAGAGGCGAGCGAAGCAGGCCGGTCACGGCGACGCGGTCGCCGGGGTCGTCGAGGGCGCGCAGGAGGTTGACGAGGTCGCCGATCTCCGGCGCGCCGTAGAAATGGCGCTCGATCTCGACGGCGTAGGGGATGCCCGCGCGCTTGAACGCGTCGAGGAAGGCGGGCAGGGCGGAGGAGGAGCGCAGGAGGACGGCGAAATCCTTCAGGGGGCGCCCGGGCTCGGAGAGGATGCGGCCCGCGACCCAGGCGGCCTCGGTGCGCTGGCACAGAGCGGCGTCCGCCCCGCCCGACGGGTCGCTCACCGCCACGACGCGCACGCCGGCGCCCTCGAGCTCCGGCTTCGCCGGGACGATGCCTTTATAGACGGGCTGGACCCCGGCCTCCGCGCGCATCACGAGGGAGAAGACGGCGTTGACCGGCTTCACGACGCCGGGGACCGAGCGGAAGTTCGCGGTCAGGTCGCAGGCCAGCGCGCCGCCCGCCTGGAGACGGCCGATGAAGCCCTCGTAGGCGGCGATGTCGGCGCCGCGGAAGCGGTAGATGGACTGCTTGGGGTCGCCGACGACGAAGAGCCGCCCGGGCGCGGGCGCGACCTCGCGCCAGGAGCGGGCGGAGCGGCCGGGGGCCTCCGACAGGTAGAGGAGCAGCTCGCCCTGCAGCGGGTCGGTGTCCTGGAACTCGTCGACGAGGATGGCGGCGAAGCGGCGCTTGAGCTCCTCGCGCGGCCGCGCGTGATCGCGGACGAGGTCCCGGGCCCGGCGCAGGAGGCCGTCGAAGGACACCCAGCCGCGGCGCGCGTACTCGCGGCGCAGGCGCTCGGCGAACGGGGCCAGCAGGCGCGCGGCGCGCCGGGTCACGGCCTCGCCCCGCGGCGACGCGGCCCTGGCGATGAGGCACAGGCGCTCGTACTCCTCGGCCGCCGCCTCGTCCTCCTCCCAGGCCTTGGGCCATTTCGCGTTGGGCACCTCGGGAGGCGCGGGCGGGTCGAGAGGCGGGTCCTCGGCCGCCGCGGCGTCCGCCGCGGCGCTGAGACGCTCCTCGATCGCGGCCAGCGCGTCGAGTATGCCGCCGCGCGGCTTGGGGCGGCCGGCCGGCAAGGCGGCGGCGCGCTCGGCCAACGCCCTCAGGGCCGCCGCCGCGGCGGGGTCGGGCGCGCCGACGGAGCCCGCCGCGAAGCGCTCCGAGCCGAGCTCGCGCGCCAGCGCCTCGAGCGCCTCGAGGGAGACGGCGGCCAGCATCTCCAGCCAGCGCGCGCGGCGCGGCGGACGCTCGCCCAGCTCGTCGTCGAGCCAGCGCGCCCATTCCGACGTGAACAGCTCGTCGAACCCCTCTCCCTCGTCCACGCGGAAGCCGGGGTCCACGCTCGCCTCGAGCGGGTACAGCCGCAGCAGCTGCGAGCAGAACGAGTGGATGGTGCCGATCGGCGCCTTGTCGAGGTCCTCCAGGGCGGCGCGCGCGCGCGCGAGGACGGCCGAGGCGGGGGTCTTGAAGCGCGCCTCGAGCTCCGCGAGGGTCCGGTCGGCGCGCTCCGCGGCCTCGGGAGAGAGGACGCTCGAGGAGAGGCGCGCGGACAGCTCCGCGAGGCGCTCCGAAAGGCGGACCTTGATCTCCCCCGCGGCCTTCTCGGTGAAGGTCAGCGCGACGACCTCCTCGACGAGCGCGGGCTCCTCCCCGGCGAGCACGAGGAAGAGGATGCGGTCGGTGAGCAAGGTGGTCTTGCCGGTGCCGGCGCCGGCCTCGACGACGACGCTGGCGTCGAGGCTCAGGCGCGCGCGGTCGCGGTCGGTCTTGTCGGGAGCCTCGGTCATGCTCCCGGATTATAGGAACTTAGGCAGACCGAGGAAGCGGCGCAGGGGCTCGTGGTCGGCCTCGCCGCCGGCGCGGACCTTCGCCTCGAACGCGCGGAGGGCGTCCTCGCGGACCGCGGCGTCACGGAAATAGATCCGCTGCGGGTCGTACTTGGTCGTCTTCGAGGCGGCGTGGCGCTGGAAGAAGGCGTTCAGGTCGCCGAGGGTGCCGGCGAAGACGTGGGGGATGGTCTTCGGCGCCTGCTTCTTGCCGAAGAACTGCCGCACGGTCGGGTCCACGACGATCTGCCCGTCCGGAAGGTCGAGGAGGACGTAGTAGTGGAACTGCGCCTCGACGAGGCGGGCGGGGATCCCCTGGGCGCGCAGGAGCAAGGCGAGCTTCGGCGCCGCGTCGCCGCAGCACGACTCGTCGAGCGTGGTGTGAGGGCCGTTCCAGCCGCCGAGGGCCACGCTCTCGCGCAGGGCGGGAAGGGCGCGGGCGACGGCGCCGCGCACGATGTCGAGCTGGAGCGGCTGGCGGAAGGTCGGCCCCGGATCCACGGCGACCCGCGGCGTGACGGCTTCGCCGTCCGGCGCCGGCGCGACGCCGTCGAAGAAATCCGCGTAGCGTCCGAGCGCGTCCGGCTCGGCCGCGTCCGGGGCGGCGGGCACGGAGGCGAGCGACTGAAGGATGGCGGGACGGGCGGCCGGGACGACGGGCTGGACGCGCAGGGGAGAGGCCAGCGCGGGGGCGGGGAGGAGCGAGGGGACGAGGCTCGCGGGGACCGCGAAGGCAGCGGGCGCGAGACCGGCCGCGGCCGACGGGAGGACGGCCGGTCCGGCCGAAGGCGCGAAGGAGAACCGCGGGGCGGCCGACGAGACCGGGGCCGCGGCGCGGGCCGAAGCGGCCGCGAGCGCCAGGGCCAGCATCACCCGGAAAGAACGCATTATCCTCACGATACCAGTATATGCGAATGCCCCGCCCGACGCCTGAGGCGAAGGTCCCTTCGGGTATGGGCCCTCCGGACGTCGAATGTCCATTCCAATCACAGAATTCCACCGGTGGAAATCGGGGGATGATCCCGGCCGATTGCGCCCCTCCTCCGGAAATCGCATCATGAAAGGATGAGGAACTGGTCCCTGCGCGCGCGCCTGACCGCGGTCCTGGCGACCACGCTGGGCGTCTTCGCCGCGGTCTCCACCATGGCGTATCTCACCCACAGCCGGGCCGAGGACCGGCTCGGCAGCGGGTTCGCGGACCAGATCATGGTCCTCTCCGAGCTCCCTTCCCACCGCAGCCAGCTCCGCCGCATCGACGCCTTCGCCGACAACTACCTGACCACGCGCGATCCCGTCTGGCTGGAACGCCGCGCCGAGCTCGTCCGCGGCTTCGTCGCCACCCACGCGCGCATCGGCAAGCTCCTCCACGAGCCGTACGAGCGCGTCGAGTGGGAGAAGATCGGGCGCGAGTTCCTCGTCTACGACGCCGCCCAGCTCGACCTGTTCCGCCGCGTCCGCGGCGGCGGCGTCACGCGCATCGAGGCGATCCGCCAGGCCATCGACAACGAGACCGTGGACGGCCACCTCGAGCGGATGGCCTTCTTCGGGCGCGTCTCCTTCGTCCGCCTCGACATCCAGCGCCGGGCCGCGCGCGAGGCGGCGCTGCTCACCTTCGCCGCGGTCCTCGGCTTCGGCCTTTTCGGCTCCCTCGCCGTCGCGGCCGCCGTCTCGAGGATCATCCTCTACCCCGTCGCCCGCCTGCGGGAGCAGGCCGGCTCCTGGAGGCTCGGCAAGCCCTGGGTCCTCGAGATGAAGGACGGCCCGCCCGAGGTCCGGGACCTGCTCTCCGCGATGAGGTCCATGGCCGACCAGCTCAACGCGCAGTACGAGAAGGAGCGCCAGATGGGGCGCCTGAAATCCCAGCTCGTCTCGGGCGTCAGCCACGAGTTCAACAACGCGCTGGCCGTCATCCACACCGCCCACGCCCTCCTCAAGGAGAACGAGCCGGCCACCGCGGCGGCGGCCCCCTGGCACGAGATGCTCGCGGCGAACATCCGCGCCCTCTCGACGATGGCGACGAACCTGCTCAACCTCGGGCGGCTCGAGGCGGGCAAGTTCGAGCTCGAGATCCAGCGCGTGGACGCCGCGGCCCTGCTGCGCGGGGCGCTGACCCGCCTGGAGATCCTCGCGACGCGCAAGAAGCTCTCGGTGAGGCTCGAGGCCCCGGAGACGGAGCTCCCCTGCGCCGGGGACCCCGACGCGCTCTCCCTCGTCGTCGCGAACCTGTTCACGAACGCGGTGAAGTACACGCACGAGGGCGGGACGGTGACGCTCGGCGCGCGCGAGCTGCCCGGCGGGCGCGTGGAGCTCTCCGTCTCGGACACCGGCATCGGCGTGGCGCCGGCGGACCGCGAGAAGATCTTCGCCGGGTACTACCGCGCGGAGGAGGGGAAGCGCGAGGCGAAGGGCTTCGGCGTCGGGCTCGCGCTGTCGCGCATGATCCTCGAGGCGCACGGCACCGACCTCGAGCTCGAGACGGAGCAGGGAAAGGGGTCCCGCTTCTCCTTCCGGCTGCCGGCCTACGCCCTCGGCGGCGCGGCGGACCTCAGGACGCCATCAGCTTGTTGAGCAGGCGCAGCTCGCTGGCGTCGAGCCAGAAGCCGTGCCCGGCGCACTGATCCACGCGAAGCAGCTCGTTGCCCAGGCCGCCGTTCATCATATCCTCGAGGCAGACCGGGCATTTCGCCTCGCCCTGGCGCGGCTTCAGGGGGCCCTTGGCGACGGCCGCGGTGAAGGCGGCCGGGTCGGCGACCACCTTCGCCAGCTCGTCGAAATCGTACCAGCGCCCCTTGCACTTCGGGCACTCGTCGAGGACCATCTCCCCGGCGACGATCTCCTCCATCGGTGAGAACGGGCACTTCGGGCAGTCTCGTTCGGCCATGAGGGGAGTGTACGAGCGGCGAGGCGCGGCGTCAAGGGGGCGCGGCTATCTTTCCTTTGCGCGCGCGTCGACCGCTGTCTGAAGGCGACCGAGTGATTCCAGGTGGCGTTCGATGGGAAGCGCCCCGGCCAGACGCAGGAAGTGCGGATGGACCGTCACCTGCATGCCCTTCATCGCGGGCATCTTCTTCAGGGCCAGCAGCTGGAGGGAGACCATTATCCCCACGATCACGGACGCGATGGCCGCGCCGCCTCCGGCGACGAGCGTGCTCCGCGCCGAGGAGACCTGGCGCAGATGGCCGTACAGGGCCCAGACCCACAGGAGCCACAGCGCGGCGTAATACGGCGCCATGACGTAGGCGTCGAGCGAGACCGAGAACGAGGCCAGGATCACGCACCCGCGGATCCAGGTCCACGCGAGCAGCGCCGTCAGAGCGATGTTCAGATGGCGGACGAAACGCGCCTCCTGACGGAACACCCGGCTGGCCAGCGCCCACACGCCGGACCACGGCAGGAAGATGGCCAGGTTCATCACCAGCCAGAAGACGATCATCATCCCCTTCGCCGCCGGCTCCAGCCTCTGGAAAAGGTTCAGGTAATGGTGCGCCGCGTCGGTCGCGATCGTCGCCCCGACGAGGGCGGCCGTCCAGCCGCCGCGGCCGAGCCTCTCTGGATACAGGCGATCAAGGACCCCCGCGGGCTCCTCGGGCGGGACCGGAGCAGGCGGCGGGGAGGCTATCTCTTCCATGCGAAGGCCTCGATGTAATGGGTCAGGAATCGCGCCGCGTTCTCCCGCGTCACGCCCTCCAAGTTCAGCGCCGTAACGAATCCCTGCCGGCTGGCGGCCAGCGAGCCGGCTTTCCAATGAAGGTCGTACAGCCCCTTGAACTCCTTGTGCGCGCGCAAGCACAGGACCCCCTTGAGGATCAGCTCGCCGTTCTTCACCAGGGAGGACTCGCATTCGTACGGCGTCACCTCCTCCTCTTCGCTTCCCCGCCCAAAGCCGGAGAACAGGATGGACGCCCCGTTCTCGCTGCCCGTCGTCAGATAATGTTGCTGCAGCGCGGCGAACTGGAAGGGGTTGAGGCGGCTCGTCACCAAGCCGTGGTGCGTGAAGCCGATGGCGCCTGTGCTCAGCCGGTCGTTGATGAATATCTCGTCCTTGATCTCGCACTCGGAGTGGATCACCGTATAGGGCTGCTCCTTTGCCTCGTTCGTATTGGCCCAGCAATGGAAGACCGGAGACAGCTGGCCCGGGACCTGGAAAGACCCGAGGGCCTGCGTGGAGACGGCGTGCGCGAAGAGGGACGCGAAAGCATCCTCCTGATGGGCCCGGAGCTGTTCGGCGATGATCCCTTTGAATTCGCCGGGCTTCGCCTTCCCCCCGCGATCGAGCAGGGGCTTGAGGAAGCGGCTGGGCACGAGGAAGCTCACCTGGTCGCCGGAGGTCGCCACGGAGACGCCGACCACCTCGCCGGCATCGTCGAGCACGGGGCCTCCGCTCATGCCCGGGTTGACCGAGCCCGTGAAATGGACCTTCGGGATCAGCATCTCGGCGAGAAGGCCGCTGTAGCTGCCCTCGACGATCGTCATGCCCAGGTCGTGGGGGTTGCCCATGGCGTACAGCCTACGCCCCTTAGGAGGCTCCGTCCCGGCGATCGTCAAGGCCCCCAAGCTCCCACCCTCGAGGGAGACCACGGCGAGGTCATGCACGACGTCGAGGTCGACCAAAGTCAGCTTCCGGGTCTCGCCGTTGTCGAGCACGGCCACGGCCTCGTAATCCTCGGGGAACCAGACGAGTTGATTGACGACGTGATAATTCGTCACCGCCAGACCGCCCGTTCCCACGACGAACCCTGATCCGACCGTCGCCTGCGAGCGCGACGATTTCTCCAGGATACGGATGCGCAGGACGCGGCCGCGGTACCGGCTGTATATCTCCTGGGCTCCCGCGGCGGCAGGCGCGCCCGCGGAAGCGGCCCCGGCGCAGAGGATCAGGAGGATGGCGGAGAGGAGAGCGGCGCGACGCAGGAGGCGGGTAGGCAAGTATGCCAGTATTGGTCGGCTTTGGGATTAAGTCAAGAGCCGGGAACCGGCGCGCGCAGGCCGCGCGCGCGGGACGGGGCGTGGGCCTTTCGGCAGACGGTCGGGAACTCGCACCAGGAGCAATGGCCCCGCTCCCCGTCCTCGGGACGGATCGGGAAGCGCCCCGAGGCGATCGCCTCCACGCGCTCGGCGAGTATCTTGAGGAAAGGCCCGCGCGCGAGGCCCCAGTCCTCCGCGGTCAGCGCGGCGGAACGCTCCTCCCCCTCCTCCACCTCGAGGAACAGGAGCTCGGCGCCTCCGAAGGAAAGCCCCCCGTCGATGGCGGCGCCCGCGAGCTCGGCGTAGAACGGGAGCTGATGCAGGTCGCCCGCCGCGGCCTGCTTCGCCAGGTTCTTCCAGCGCGCGCTCGAACGCGTCTTGTAGTCCACGACGCGGAAGCTCTCCCCCGCCTCGTCGGCGTCGATGCGGTCGGCCACGCCCTTCCACGGCACGCCCCCCGGGGCGCCCTCCGGCGGGCCGCCCCGCAGGCTCGTCTCGAACAGGCGCGGCCGGATCTTCGCCGCGCGCAGGCGCTCGAGGTCCCAGGCGATGAAGCTCCGCAGGCGCGCGCTCATGTCGAGCCGCGCGGACTCCCAGAGCAGCGGATAGATGCCGAGGGCCCGCCAGTCGTTCTCGCCGAACACCGCCGCGGCCGCGGCGTCGAACGCCGGGGCCCAGTCTTTCTTGCCGGCCCAGACGTCCTCGGCCAGGGACGAATAGAAGCGCTCGAGCACCGCGTGATAGACGAGCCCGCGCGCCTGCGGCGTCAGCTCGCCCCGGTCGGAGCCCTCCTCGCGGTCGCCGAGCCCGAGCACGCGCGCCGCGAAGAAGCGGAACGGGCACGTCGCGTACAGGTCGAGGGCCGTCGGCGAGAGCCCGGAGGTCTTGAGCTTCGCGAGCTCGGCCGCGATCGGGCGCGTCAGGCCGTCGTGCGCCCCGGGGGCGCCGCGGTCGTTCAGCGCGGCGACGCGCCCGAGGCCCTCGGCCAGGCCGGCGGCGTCGAGCGCCGGATCGGGGGAGGCCCCCTCGAGCACGGCGAGCAAGGACGCCTCGCGCGGCGTGAGCAGGTCCGCGGGGGAGGAGCGCAGGCGCTCCGCCGGCTGGCGCGGCACCCGGCGCGCGTCGCCCTCGCCGGGCGCGGGCAGGCCCGCGGCGCGGCACAGCTCGCGAAGATAGGTCGACGGCACCGAGGCCTTGCCGGCCTCGTCGGAGCGCGGGTAGACGAGCACGAGGCGTTCCTTGGCCGAGGCGACCGCGAGATAGAACAACAGCCGCTCCTCCTCGTGGCCCGAGGCCTTGCGGCCGATCCAGTAGCCGGCCGGATGGCGCAGGACGGCGCGCGCCCCGTCGCGCAGCAGCGGGTCCTCGAGCACCTGGCGCGGGAACAGCTTCTCCTTCAGTCCGATGAGCACGACGGCGCGGAAGCGCTGGCCGCGCGCGTCCATCGCGTCGAGGGCGCGCGCGCCCAGGCGGCCGTCCCCGGCGTCCCGCGTCGCCCGCGAGAGCTTGCGCTCGAACGCGTCGAGGAACCCCTCCCACGAGCACTCCTCGCGCAGGCGGTCGAAGCCGGACAGCTCCTCGAGGGCGTCCTGCACGGCGCCCCAGGCGTCGCGCTCCGCCGGAGTCGCGTCCGCCGGCAGGCGCAGGTGGGCCGCGAGGAGGGCGCGCGCCTCCGCGGACCTGGCCGACCACGGCGCGGGCGGCGCGCCGAGCGTCTCGCGCAGGCCGGCGACGAAGTCCCACAGCGCCTTCGCGTCGGCGGCGGGGATGAGCTCGCCGGGCAGGCCCTCGCGCACGCGATGAGGGCGCAGCTCCACGGGGGCGCCCACGCGCGGCTCCAGCTTGCCGCGCCACTGCAGCCAGCCCGCGCGGATGCCGAGGGCCTCGACGAGACGGCGCCAGCGGGACGCCCGCGCCGGGTCCGCGGCCATGAAGTACGGCGAGCCCGCGAGATCGGAGACGGTGCGCGCCGGGAAGTCGCGCTCGCGCAAGGTCAGGAGGTCGAGCGCGGCCTTCGCGGCCGGGTGGCGGAGGACGGGCTCGCCGCAGGAGAGGTCGAGGGGGAGGCCCTCGGCGGCGAACATCTCGGCGAGGGCGGGGCGGTAGGGTTCCAGCGAGCGGGCGATGACGGCGATCTCGTGGGCGGGGATGCCGTCCGAGAGGAGACGGAGGACCTCTTTGGCGGCGGCCCAGGACTCGTCGCGGGCGCCGGAGGCGGATACTACGATGATTCGGCCATGCTCAACGGGCACGGGAGGCTTGGACGGGTCGAACAACGAGTCGAGCGCCTCTCCGAGCGCGGTCCCGCCGGCTGCGCCGGCGGGCGCGCTCGACGAGCGGCCGGAGAATTTTTGATCGAACAGTTCTTCGGAAAAACGAAAGGCGGGGTGACCTGGACGGAACGGAAAGAATAATTTAGAGGGTCTCGTGTTGGTGACGGACTCAAAAAAGTCGAGCTGGAGTCCGGTGAGATCGTAGAACCCGTAATAAAGGATCTCGGAGAACCCCGACAGCCAATCAGAATCTGGAGCATACGCCGCCGCCTGCTTGACGAGCGCGGAGGGCGGCTGCACGCCTAGACGGCTGAGCTCTTTTTCGTACAGAGCGAGCAGCGCGAGCAAGGCATTCAACCTTCCCGCTTCCTCCTCATCCTTGAGCAAAGTCGAACCGAAATGTTCGGCCACCTGCTTGGGATCGACCCCTGAATCGATCAGGTCGCGCAGGCTCGAGCGCACGGCCGACGCGAGCGCCCTGGGGCGCAGCTCCTTGGCGATGCCGAGCGCGGGCGCCTTGTCGAGGACGCGGTCGACGACCGCGTCGTGGAACACGGGGTCCGACACGAGCGCGGCGTCCGGGAAGCCGCCTTCCTCGACGACCGCGGCGGCCAGGGAATGGAAGGTGTGGAAGTGGACCCCGAGCAGGGGGATGCCTTTCTCGACGGCGAGCAGGCGCTCGAGGCGGTCGGTCATCACGCGCGAGGGCGCGACGACGAGCAGGGGCTTCCCCCCGGCCTTGGGGAGCAAGGCGCGGACGCGCTCGGCGAACGCGTCCTCGAGCGCCTCGAACGGGCCGTGGACGACGCTCAGACCTCCCCGCTCGGCGCGCATGAAGCGAGTTTAGCGATTTTGCTAACCTATCCGCCATGACCATCCCCACCACGCCGCCGTCGGGCTTCCGCGATTTCCTGCCCGACCAGGTCGCGGCGCGCACCCGGGCCGTCGAGACGATCACCCGCGTGTACCGCTCCTACGGCTTCCAGCCGGTGGCGACCCCCGCCGTCGAGGACCTCTCGGTCCTGACCGGCCAGGGCGGCGGGGAGAACGAGAAGCTCATCTTCAAGATCATGAAGCGCGGCGAGGCGTACTCAAGAGCGCTCGAAGAGCGCTCCGACCTCGCCGACCTCGGCCTGCGCTTCGACCTCACCTTGCCGCTCGCGCGCTGGTACTCCAAGCACGGCTCCCAGCTCTCCCACCCGTTCAAGGCCTTCAACCTCGGTCCCGTCTGGCGCGCCGAGCGCGCCCAGAAGGGGCGCTACCGCGAGTTCACGCAGTGCGACGTCGACATCATCGGCTCCGACTCCTGGGGCGCCGAGGTCGAGGTCATCACCGCCATCCTCGCCGTCTTCAAGGAGTTCGGCCTCGAGGGCGTCAAGGTCCACCTCAACGACCGCCGCCTCGTCGACCAGGCCCTGGCCGCCGCCGGCGTGCCCGAGGACAAGCGCGGCGCGGTGTGCGTCAGCGTGGACAAGCTCGACAAGATCGGCCGCGACGCCGTGGTCGCGGAACTCGTCGCCTCCGTCGGGCAAGCCACGGCGGACGCCCTGGTGAAGACCTTGCTGGCCGAGAACGGCGCCGCCGCCGACCCTCTCGACAAGATCATGGCCTCCGTCTCGGCCCTCGTCCCCGCCTCCTCCCTCGTCGTGGACCCGAGCCTGATGCGCGGCATGGGCTATTACACGGGGCCGGTGTTCGAGTTCCGCCACCCGTCCCTGTCCGGCTCGCTCGGCGGCGGCGGCCGCTACGACAAGCTCACCGCCAAGTTCGGCGGCCCGACAACGCCGGCCTGCGGCGGCTCGATCGGCTTCGAGCGACTGATGCTCATCCTCGAGGAGAAGGGCAAGGCCGGCGACCACGCCGCCCCCGACGCGGTCGTGACCGTGTTCTCCGACGAACTGCGCGGCCGCTCGCTCGAGGTCGGCGCGGCCCTGCGCGCCCGCGGCCTGTCGATCGACGTGTACCCCGGCACCGGCAAGCTCAAGGCCCAGTTCAAGTACGCCGACCAGAAGAAGGCGGGCTACGCCATCGTCATCGGCCCCGACGAGGCCGGCCGCGGCGCCATGCAGGTCAAGGCGCTGGCCACCGGCGAGGAGCAGGCCCTGACCCTCGACGAAGCCTGCGCGCTGATCGCCGGCAAGCACTAGCTCCATGAGCCGGGCGTTCGTCAAGGAGGACGCCCAGGGCCCCGACGAGGACCCGCCCGAGAAGCCGGTCTCCGACCAGCCCAATTACGTGACGCCGCGCGGGCTCAAGACGCTTCAGTACGCGGAAGAGATGATGCTCGCCGAGCTGAAGGGCTTCGAAGGGGCGCAGGCGGACGAGGCGCGCAAGAAGAAGAAGCGGGAGCTCGAACGCGACCTGCGCTACGTCCGCGCGCGCCTGGAGTCCGCGATCCCCGTGGACCCCGCCAACCAGCCCAAGGACCAGGTCCGCTTCGGCGCGACGGTGCTCCTGCGGCGAGCGGACGGGACGGAGAAGCGCGCGAGGATCGTCGGCGAGGACGAGTCGGAGGAAGGCGGCGAGACTTTGAGCTGGGCGGCTCCGTTCGCCCAGGTCCTGTTCGGCCTCAAGGCCGGGCAGACGCTCGACTGGGAGACGGAGGCGGGCGCCGAGAAGTGGACCGTCGTCTCGATCGCGTATATGCCTTGATTATTCGCCCAGAGAGAGTACACTGTTGGTAATGAGCGCGGATAGACGCAAGTTGACTGCCTCGATCCTCTGGTTCACGGTACTGATCATGCCCCCCGCCGGGTGCATTCCTCCTCGCGCGAAACAGGTTTCCCCGCCCTCCTCAGCGCAAGCCGCCGCATCAAAGCCGGAGGTCGTCGCCAATCGCCCCGTCCGCGCAGGAATGCAATTGGCGGTCATGGCCCTCGTGAACAAGACAGGCGATTCCGCCATGAACGATGCCGGCGAGGTTCTCGCCGAGAGAATTTCCATCCGTCTGTCAGGCTACCCAAATATCAAGGTCGTCGAGCGGGCACGGTTCAACGAAGTGCTTGATGAATTGGCGCTGACAGAACGGGTCCCGATCGACGAAACCATAGCCGCCAAGATCGGACGCCTCCTTGGGGCAAATTACATGGTTTTCGGCTCCCTCACTCAACTGGGCCCTCAACCTTCGATCTCTCTCCGAGTCGTAAGCGTGGAAACCGGAGAAATCATCGGCGGCGCGTTGATCGACACCGCGGGACGGGCCGACTTCGACCGCGCCTGCGGGACGACCGCCCAGGAACTGATGGCAGCGATACAAGGCTCTATAGCTGCGGCGTCTCGGACCAGACCCTGATCAAATCCTTGGCGGCCTGACGCACCGCCTCAAGGAGACGCTCGCCGGGTTTCACGGACCTTCGTATGGTCCTCTTCAATTGCCCGCCAGATCCATATAAGGCGATTTCCACGCGCGCCCCATCGGATTCCCGGATCACGATAGGTGCGACCAAGTAATCCGCCTTATGAGCTTGGGCGAACTTCGCCCGACACGCGTCATCCGCGCAAAGTCCTCCGCGGAACGCGCGCTCACGGTCGACATCGGCCCGCTGATCTTCCTCGATGACTTGGATGACATCGGTATCGACGAGTTCCTGGCTGATCAATTCCGAGAGCAATTGACTCTCCTTGTTGTCCGAACCGAGCCGCGCATCTTTAACGATGAACGGCGAGACCGATACGCGCGGGCGTCTCGGGAAGTAAGTCAGCTCCAAGACATGGCCTTTCTGCGCATTCTTCACGTTCTCGACGATATAAACACGCTCTATACCGTCTCCACGCAGGTCGGCCGAAATGAGTTGCTGGACATCGCCCGACAACTTGAACATGCGGTCGTTCCGCCAGCCCTTGCTCGTCGCGACTATCCGATGAATGTATTCATTGTCGGCGGCAAGGACGACCTCGGTGCTTGGATTTTCCGCCAGGCTCGACACCATGCTTCGATAGGCGCCCATGATTTGATCGACATTCGGCCCGCGCGCCGTCATAACCCCGCTATTGAAGTGACTCCCATTGGGTACGATGGTCGCGGAGGTGAAATTGACCGACAGGTCCGCCACTTCCCGGTCCAGGTACACCCTGCGCGGTGTCTTCCTTGAGGGGACCACGTTGACCGCGAGCGGCAAGGAGGCTCCCGCCACCCACCCGTTGTCCTTTCTCAAAAAAACCATGTTCGCCAGGACGATGTCTGACTGCAATCCCCAAGCGGGAGGATTGGCCGCCGCTGTTTCCACGCAACTCATGCCGATCAGTTCGCAATCCCATCGGCCGTATGGATTGCGGCAGGAAAAGTATTGTTCCAAACTCGGGCCAAAGCATAAAGGCGACGGCTCCTTAAGCCATTTCACCAACCGCTTCGCGAGCACGAAGCCCGACGAGTGTTCGGTCTTCGGCGCAAAGCTCAAGTCCCACGTCCATATACCCGGAAAGAAGACACGCCGCCTCAGCCATTTTCCTGAAGCTTTGAGCGTGTGCTCGATGATGTCCGGACTGAATCGCGCTCCCACGAGCAGCCGAGCCGAGCCGTCTTCCGCATGATCGGTAAAAACGGCGGATGCGGGCAGCGGGACACCCGAAGCATGATCGCTGTGCGTCCAACGACCTTCCGCCCATCGATACGCATGCAACGAGCCGTCGCCGCCGCAGAGGACCATCAGCGGCGCCCCGAATGATTTCCCCGATGCGGCGCACGTCAACCGATGCTCATGGGACCCGACCTCCGACGCAAGCCACTCCCCGGACGAATTGGACGCTAAGAACAGAGCGCATGCGGCCAAGATGAGGAGTCTCACTCGGAACGCCCCGTGCAGATGCCGAAAGACAAATCTTGTATGCGCGTCTTGAGCTCGGGGATTCCTCGGACTTCGATGAATTGTTGGCGGGAGATCGACCCATTCTCGGTATTCACGGATTTTGCGGCCACGAAATAATCTCCATAGAGCGATTCGACGCGCCCAACGATGACTTGACCGGCCCCGATGAGTTTCCCGGTCGCGACTGTCGTTTTTGGATCGATGAGCCGGCTCATCTGGACCTTCTGTTCCGCGAGGATCGATGACAATTTCTCCCTTTCGAGGACGCGGCAATTCCCCTGCTCAATGAGATATTGGCGCACGATCTCCGCCACCGCCTCGCCCTCCGCGGTCACACCATTCGATCCGACAAACGGAGCGACTGCCGTCCACCCTTCGTCCGCCCACTTGAGGTAGTAAGCGCCTGAATCGTCGCCCAAGAGAACCAGACGCTGCGACGGCCTGATCCATGGGATAGCGATCATGGAATAGATCCGCTGGTCCAGAGGCCTGAACTCGATACGCGCCCATTTCTTCCTCGTGAAGGAATATTCCGAGACCACGTTCCCGTTCGCCAAATAAATCCGGTTTTTTCCGTCGTCTCTGAACGAGCCGACCATCAATCCGGATGTGAATTCCGCGAACGCGCCTTGCCGCTCCTCACCGTCGATCCGTGCCTGTCGGAAAACGGCGCCGTCCCAGGACAATTCGACGAGCCCCCTCGACCCGGATACGTAGAGCCGGTTACGGCCCTCGTTCCGAGCGTCACCGATGGCGATTTGGGAGATATCGCCGATATTCTCGAGCGAAAGCCGGGACAGTGGGTGGAAGCGCTCCGACGAATCGATCGTGCCTTCAACGAAGGTCCTATCCGACCCGCTAACGCCATAGAACCGGCGCTTGCCGTCGGATCGGGCGTCACCGGCCGCAAGAAGAAACACCGGGATATTGTCGCCGGAGGTGACCACGGCCGCGCTGCTCACGTGATTATCGACGCAGCGAACCATCCGGGAACCACCGCCGATCGAGACATCCGTGATGTACAGCCCCTCGACGTCGCCGATGACGGCCCGCCGGGCGTCCCAGATAGGGCGGCCCGCGGAAGGCGAAAGTCGAAGCCGCTCCAAAGAATCGGGCTGCACCGCGACCGTTTCGCCGTCCGTTGTCTCGGCGACGACCCAGACCTGTTTGGCGCACATAAAACTTCCCGCCTGTCTTCCCACTCTGTCGAAAGACATCATCCGCAGTTCGTTGAAGTTTATTTTTACCTGCTCTCCGATACGAGGAGGGCTGTCCGTCCTTATGCTCAGCATGAAATATCCCGAGTCGGGAATGTTCTTCGTCTCGTAGCCCACCGAGCCTTCCTGGCCCGCCACCCGCATGGGCATCGCCCCGCCATCCTTGGTATTTCCCCGCTCGAAGAGCATGAGGTCCGGCAAGTCGTAATTGTGGGACAAGAGCTCGATTTGAGCTAATCGCCTCGGGGAGATTATTTCGGCAGTCCATTTGGCTTGGACTCCGGAGGCGCTCATCACGCTCAAAGACGCCAGCGCTGCGCGAATCACGAAATGCCTAGCGCGCGCCCGCACGTTCTACAGGAGCCGGCCCTGCGTTTCGGGCTTCACGTTGAGCAGCTCGAGGTCCTGCGCGGTGTCGATGTCGGCCTGGGTGTAGCCGTCGTCGAGCGGGACCTTCACCGCCTCGCCCCAATGCGCGCGCACGGCGGACATCGCCGTGTCGTCGCCGACGAGGCGGCCGATCTCTCCGAACAGCTCGCGCGGGTACGCGGTCGGGTGGCCTTTGACCGGCCCCTCGGGACCGGGGTAGATGGGGAAGGTGAGCGAGCCCTTCAGCTCGAACTCCGCGATCACGCGCTCGACGAGCCAGGCCGGCACGCGCGGCATGTCGCCGAGCAAGGTCACCACGCCGGGGGCGTCCGCGGGGACCTCGCGCAGCCCGACCTCGAACGACGAGGCCTTGCCCGTGGACCACGCGGGGTTGAACACCACGCGCAGGCGCGGGTCGTCGAGGCCCTCGATGGCCTTGAGGCCCTGCTCGGCCCCGGCGCCGAGGACGACGACGACCGGGTCGAGGCGGGCGGCGAGCGCGGTCTCCACGACGTGGCGCAGGACGGGGCGCCCGTCGACGGCGGCGAGCAGCTTCGAGGCCTGGCCGAAGCGCTTGCCGCGCCCGGCGGCGAGCACGAGGCCGGGGATCTTGATGCCCCCCTTCCGCTGCAGCGGCGACGAGCCCGCGGCGCGGGCCCGCGCGGGGCGGCCGCCCTTGCGCTCGGCGCGCACCGCGAGGATCTCGGCGGTGACGGCGAGCGCGATCTCCTCGGCGGTCTCGGCCCCGACGTCGAGGCCGGCCGGAGCGGAGAAGGCGCCCGGCCGCGGCTCGACGCCGTTCTCCCGGAGCTCGCTCAGGAGCTTGGCGGCGCGCCCGGCGGGCCCGACGAGGCCGACGTAGCGCGCCGGGCTCGGCACGGCGCCCTTGAGCGCGCGCAGGTCGGCGGAGTAGCTGCGGGTGGCGACGACGACGTAGGTGTCGAGGTCGGGGCGGCAGGCCGTCCGCGCCGCGTCCCAGCCGCCCTCGACGAGCTGCCAGCGCGCGCGATCCCAGCCGTCGCCGTGCAGGCGGCCGGGCCGGTGGTCGGCGACGGTCACGACGAAGCCCAGGCGGTCCAGCAGCTCGGCCAGGCGGCGGCAGTCCTCGCCGGAGCCGAGGATGAGCGCCTTGCCCATGGGGATCAGGGGATAGCGCATCAGGCGGCGGACGCCGCCGCGCTCGGCCTCCTCCTCGAGCTCGGGCACGCCTTCCTGGTAGCAGGCCTTCACCGCGGGGTCGTCGGGCGGGAAATGACGGCGGCGGCCGGCGCCCTCGCCGGTCAGGGCCAGCTCGATGACGAGGCCTTCGCCGCGCAGCAAAGTCTCGCGCACCTCGCGCAGGCGCTCGCGCAGGTCTCCCGTGATCGGCTCGAGCCAGACCTCGGCGCGCCCGGACAAGCCGCCCGGGCCGAAGACCGCGTCGTCCTCGGTCAGGACGATCTCGACCAAGGCGGGGACCCCGGTCTCGATGACGCCCGCGACGGAGCCGCGCAGGGCCTCGGGGACCGAGGCGGCCGCGACGACGCCTTCCCCTCCGGCCGCGGTGTCGTCGGCGATGACGCAGGAGGCTCCCGGCCGCTCCCCGAGCGTCCCGTCGATGGACACGAGGGTCGCCAGGACGCCGCGGACGCTCATGGGGTCGCCGGAGGCCAGGTCTTCGAGGGCTCGCAGGGCGGCCAGGACTTCGTGGGGGCGTGGCGCGTTCATTCTCTCGTCGTGGTACCGTCGAGGAATTCAACCATAATAATGCGGTGTCAGGCTTGTCGTTCTTTGCATAACTTTCAGGCCCCACATCCTGGACACCGGAGTTATGCAAAGAACGACAAGCCTGACACCGTTTTCCAACGAAGCCTTGAAAAGTGCTGATTCCCCCGCTACAATGCGTCAGTGGCACTCGATGAGAAGGCGTTGCGCAGCCTCGTCACACTATTAGAGGAAGAGGACCCCGCCAGCCTCGCCCTGGTGCGCAGCCGCATTCTGGGCGTCGGGGCCGCCATCATGCCCTACCTCGACGAGCTCAGGCAGGCCGCCTCGCCCGAGATGGCGGTCCGGCTGGAGTCGGTGGCCGGAGAGCTGCGCTTCCAGGACCTGAGGCGGGACTTCGTCAGGCTTTCATTGGCGAAATTGCCCGATCTCGAGGAAGGGGCCATGCTCATCTCGCGCTTCGGCTTCGCCGACGTCGACGCCGCCGTGTACCGGGCCTGGCTCGACCGGGTGGCCGCGGCGGTCGCGGCCGACATGCCCGCGGACGCCGGGATCGGGGAGTCGGTGCGCCGGCTCTCGAACCACCTGTTCCAGGGCCTCGGCTTCGCGGGCAACGAGACCCGCTACTACGACGCCGACAACAGCTATCTCTCGCGCGTCATCGACACGCGCCGCGGCATCCCGGTCACGTTGACCGTGCTCATGCTCCTGCTCGCCCGGCGCCTGCGGCTGCCGCTGTACGGCGTGGGGACGCCCGGCCATTTCCTCGCCGGGTTCAAGGAAGGCGGCTCGGCCCTGTTCGTGGACTGCTTCCGCGGCGGACAGCTGATGACCTTGCCCGAGGTCAAGCGCATGCTCGTGCGCAACGGGTATGATTGGCGTCCGGAGCTCGGCAAGCCCGTCGGTTCGCGCGAGATCCTGTCGCGCATGCTGAGAAACCTCATCTCCATCTACCAGAAGAACGGGAACATCGACCGCGCCGAGCGTCTCTCGACCTTGGTCGAGATCGTGCTGACCGGGCGCGACGCGGAGGCGTCGTGAAGGGCCTCCTGCTGGCGGCGCTCCTCGCGGCCTCCGCGGCTCGCGCCGAGCGGCCGATCAACCCTCCCGCCCCCGAGTTCCCGCCCGTCAGCGCCTGGCTCAACGCGACCCAGCTCTCGCTCTCGCGCATGAGCGGCCGCAAGGTCGTCGTGGTCGCGTTCGTCAATCCCACCTCGATCAACTCGGTGCGCGTGCTCCCCGCGCTGAAGGCCTGGTTCGACGCCTACGCCCTCTCCCAGGTCATGGTCGTCGGCGTGCTGACGCCGGACCTCAACTTCCACCGGGAGCCGGTCTGGGCCAAGAACATCCTCAAGCGCTACGGCGTCGATTACCCGGTCGTGCTCGACAGCGACCGGCGGATCTGGAAGTCGTACGGCAACGAGGGCTGGCCCGCGCTGTACCTCGTGGACCGCAAGGGGCGCATCGTCTTCGACCGCCTCGGCGAGGGCGGCTACCAGGAGTTCGAGAAGGAGCTGCGCCTGGCGCTCGCGGACCTCATCGGCGCCTCGGCCCTCCCCCCCGCGACCGGCGTCGCCGACCCGCCGCGCCGCGAATGCGGGTCCGTCACCGCCGAGATCAGCCTCGGGGCGCGCCCCGGCGTCAAGCCGGCCCTGACCCTCGACAAGGACATCTCGATGCGCCGCTCGCTGATCGTCGAGGCGCGCGACGGCGAGACGGCCCACCACGGCCGCTGGGACGTCGAGCCCGACGGCCTGCGCCTGGCGCAGGCCAACAAGA